>OHVB01000003.1_pt1 | contig 112380 bp, 100 predicted proteins | sample 1579331 | NCBI WGS metagenome assembly OHVB01 (sample SAMEA3882503, study PRJEB24775) | human gut metagenome | biome: human-associated habitat; feature: intestine environment; material: feces | place: Netherlands | collected 2009/2010
CAAAGAAAAATACCGACCGTCCAAAAGGACAATCGGTATTTTTGGTGGGGGAAGATGGATTTCCCCTGACGGGGATAAACTTCGACTCCATCTTCCATGCAAAGAAAAATACCGACCGTCCAAAAGGACAATCGGTATTTTTGGTGGGGGAAGATGGATTCGAACCATCGAAGGCATTGCCAGCAGATTTACAGTCTGTCCCCTTTGGCCACTCGGGAATTCCCCCATATGCAATTTATCAGAAGGTGGAGCTGGTAGACGGACTCGAACCCCCGACCTGCTGATTACAAATCAGCTGCTCTACCAACTGAGCTATACCAGCACAACACCGGCCTATGTATCATAGCAAAACCGACTATGTTTGTCAACAAAAATTTTTCGAAAATCAAATGTTTTTGGAGGGAGAGCATGCAACTGAACGAATTGGCGGCGCAGTACCGCGCCACGGGCGACGCGCTGCGTGCGCGCGCGGCCACGCTGCGGCTGGAACTGGCGGCCATGCCGCGCTCCGGCCGTGCCCGGCGCGAGCTGGAAACGCGCATCGCGCGTCTGGAGCAGATGGCGGGCGAGACGCTGCGCACGGCGGGCTACCTCGCGCATTATTATGACCCCGACTGAGGCAGACCGGCCCCGGTTTGCGTTCCTGCGGCAGGTGTGGTATACTTATCGGCATGAAACGCTTACATATAAAAAATAACCACAATCACACATTCCGCCGCGTGCTGGCCGTTCTGCTGGCAGCGGCGATGACGTTCGCGCTCGCAGGCTGCTCGCCGCGCGAGCTGCACATCGGCCAGGTCGAGGTGAACACCGGCGTCAACACCGCGTGGATCACCCCCGCCAGGGGCGTGGACAGGTTCGGCATTCCGGCGTCCGACTTCTCCGCCGGGGCGGACGGCTCCGTGACCTACACCGGCACGGCCTACCGCGTGCTGCAGGGCATCGACGTGTCCACGTTCCAGCAGGACATCGACTGGCAGGCCGTCGCGGATTCCGGCATCGCCTTTGCGGTCATCCGTGCGGGCTACCGGGGCTACGGCAAGGGCAGCATCGTCGAAGACGACCGCTTCCGCCAGAACGTCGCCGGGGCGCGCGCGGCCGGGCTGCACGTGGGGCTGTACTTCTTCTCGCAGGCGGTCACGCCCGAGGAGGCGGCCGAGGAGGCGCAGTGGCTCGTGGACGCGGCGCATGATTATCAGATCGACATGCCGCTCGTGTTCGACTGGGAGAACATTGACCAGAGCACCGTCGCCGCCGGCGACACGGTGCGCACCGCGGAGATGACCGGCGAGGATGTCACGGCCTGCGCCGTCGCGTTCTGCGAAACGGTCAAGGCCGCGGGCTACGACGCCGCCGTCTACGGCAACCGCTGGCAGGGGTACTATGACTATGATTTCACCCAGCTCAAGGACTATGCCTTCTGGGTGAGCGCGCCGGGCACGGCGGACGATTTTTACTACGCGCACGATTTCTGGCAGTACAGCTATGACGGCACGGTGCCGGGCATCTCCGGCAGCGTGGACCGCGACCTGTGGTTCGTACCGATCACGACCTGAGGAGGCGCGGGATGAAAAAACGACTTTTGACCCTGCTGCTCGCACTGGTGCTCGCGGTGTCGCTGGCGGTGCCGGCGGCGGCCGCGCAGACGCAGCCGGTAGAGGTAGCGAGTGCGCTGGAGCTGGCGCAGGCGATGGCCGCACCGGCATCACCGCGCGGTCTGCTGTGCGCCCGCGCCGCTGTGACGGAACCCACGCGCGTAGTCGCCTTCGCGCCCGCGCTCGCGGACGGGTACGGCGCCGACCGGGTGCTGCATCTGGCAGCGTGGCAGGAATATGTGCTCGAATTTTCGAACGCGGCGGCGGCGCAGCGCGCGCTCGCGCGTTTACAGGCCGACCCCGATGTGACGGACTGCTTTCTCGACGAGGCGGTCACGGCGGACGACACGCTCGCCGGCCTCTGGGACGAGACGGCCAGCCGCTCCTGGGGCGGGCACGCCATGGGCCTCACGACGCTGCGCCATCAGGCGGACGTGCTCCTGCCCGCCGGTCGGCGCACGACCGTTGCCGTCATCGACACGGGGGCCGACTGCACGCACCCGCTGCTAGCGGGCCGCGTGTCGGCGCTCAGCTATGATTTTGCCAATGCCACAGCCGATATGACGGACGTCAACGGCCACGGCACGGCCACGGCCGGGCTCATCGCCGACCTCACGCCCGACGAGGTGGACGTGATGGTCCTGCGCGTGTACGGCGACGACGATCTCTCGAAGCCGTCGCGCGTGCTCACGGCGCTCGAGTACGCGCTGGAAAACGGCGCGGCCGTCGTCAACATGAGTCTCGGCTGGCCGAACGCCATTGAGAAGGGCTACTCCTTTTTAAATACCGTCCTCGCGCAGGCGTATGCCTCGGGCGTGGTCGTCGTCACGGCGGCGGGCAACCGCACCCAGAGCAACCCCACCGGCGACGCGGACGATGTCTACCCTGCCAATCAGGCGGCGGCGCTCACGGTCTCGGCCGTGGACCGCAGCCGCACGTTTGACGACAGCTATTCGGCCTCCGGTGCGTCGGTGGATCTGTGTGCGCCGGGGTCATATGTCACGGTCGCGGCGCCGGGCGGCGGCACGGCCGTGCGCAGCGGTACGTCGTTCGCCGCGCCCCATATCGCGGCGGCGGCGGCCTGCGTGCTGCTCGCGCAGCCGGGGCTGAGCGCCGCGCGCGTGCGCCAGACGCTCTATCGCTATGCCGACGACCTCGGCGCCCCGGGGCGGGACGACGAATACGGTCACGGCTTCCCGGTGCTCACGCAGTATTTTCACGACCGGCTGTGCCCGGGCCGCACGTTCCGCGACATGCCGGAGCCGGACTTCTGGTCGCACGCCGGGCTGGACTACTGCATCGGCGCGGGGCTGATGGCCGGCACGTCGGACGTCACCGTCTCGCCCGAGGCGCTCGCCACCCGCGCGCAGATCGTGCAGCTGCTCTGGGCGGCGGCAGGCAGTCCGGAGACCGCGGGCACGCTGCCGTTTACGGACGTGGCGCCCGACGCGTGGTACTATGCCGCGGTGCGCTGGGCGTACCGGACGGGGCTCGTCGCCGGCACGTCGGCCACGACGTTTGACCCCGATGCGCCCATCACGCGGCAGGACTTCACGGTCATCCTCTATGAGCAGTCCGGCCGCCCGGTCACGACGGGCAGCGCGCTCACGGCCTTCCCGGATGTGGGCAGCGTTGCGGGCTATGCCTACGCCGCGCTCACCTGGGCGGTCGAGCAGGGGCTCGTCAGCGGCGTCGGCGCGGACGACGGCGTGCGCCTCACGCCGCGCGGCTACGCCAGCCGCGCGCAGGTAGCGGCCATCCTGATGCTCTACTGCGACCGGGAAACAGCATAAAAACAGTCCCCCGCTTCCAGACGGAAGCGGGGGCGTTTCTGTTTTGCCCTTCCGTGCTTATTCCTCCGGCGCGGGCTCCTCGGTCACCTCGACCTCGATGTCCTCCGGCTCGACGGTGACGTCGGCGTCCACGGTGTGCAGATCCGGCGCGGGGCGGTACTCCTTCGCGGCGGCGCGCAGCTCGTCCATCTGCGCCTCGAGCGCGGCGACGCGGGCGTTTGCGTCCGTCACCTGCTGGCAGAGGTCGGCGAGGAAGGCGTCGGCCGTGTCGCGGTAGTTCTCGTAGTACAGGCGGCCGATCTCGGTATACGTGCGCTTGACGCGCTCGAGCTCGGTGTTGCAGTCCACGGTCAGGCGCGCCATGTGCGAGGCGTACTTGGCGCGGTCGCCCACGGCGTGGGCGGCGCCGGCGACCTTGTCGCGCATCTCATCGCTGACGACCTTGTTCTTCAGGCTGCTGAGCATGTCACGGTAATCTTTCATGGGGAAAAACCTCCTTGGAGAATGAAAATACAAAATGGGGATTTATGCGTTCGGCTGCTCGCCGCGGTCGACATAGCGCGGCGCGTGGCGGAGCTTTCCGGTGTAAAACAGCGCGAGCACGACCGCCGCGGCGGCCGCCGACACCCCGGCCAGCAGCTGGCTGACGCGGATGCCCGTGCCGGTGATGTACAGGCTGTCGGTGCGCAGGCCCTCGATGAGCGCGCGGCCGATGCCGTACCACACGGCGTAGAGCAGGATGAGCTCGCCGTCAAACTTCCGCTCGTGTTTGCGGAACCAGAAGTGCAGCAGCAGAAAGCCCACGAAGTTCCACAGGCTCTCATACAGAAACGTCGGATGTACGTACACGGTCTCCCGGCCGGGGAGCGTGAGCCCCATGCGGGAGAAGGCGGTCGTCTCGCGGCCGAAGGCCTCGCGGTTGATGAAGTTGCCCCAGCGGCCGATGCACTGGCCGATGAGCAGGCCGGGCGCACACACGTCCGCCATCGCGCCGAAGGGGATCTTCTTCTTCCGGCACCAGACGATGCCGGTCAGCAGTCCCGCGATGACGCCGCCGTAGATGGCGAGCCCGCCCTCCCAGATCTTGAGCGCGTCGATGGGGTGGGCGCGGTAGTCGCCCCACTGGAAGATGACATAGTACAGCCGTGCGCCGATGATGGCGATCGGGATCATCCAGATGAGAAAGTCGTAGAGCGTGTCCGGCCCGATGCCGCAGCGGCGGCAGTGCCGTGCGCAGTAAAGCATCGCGAGGATGAAGCCCACGGCGATGATCACGCCGTACCAGTAAAACGTGCGGCCGAAGAGCGTGAACGACGCGCTGGGGTCAATGCTCCAGTCGCCGAGCAGGGGAAAGCTGATGGCGGCGTCACGCATCATCGTCGGCATCGTCCTCGCCTCCTTTCGGGGCCACGACCGAGAGCGCCAGGCGCTCGGGCGCGAGCGTTTCGGTCAGCCACGCGGCGCACTCCGCCGCCGTGATGGCGCCCAGCAGCGGGAAGGCGTCCATGTGCTCGTACCCGCCGAAGAGCCCCTCGGCCATGTCGACGCACAGATCGTCGAACCGGTCGAGCCCGCGCAGCCAGCCGCCGTATACGGCGCGGCGCGCCCGCTCGAAGGCCGGGCCGTCAAAGCCGTCACGCGCGATGCGCGCGACGGTCTCGCGCACGCGCGCGCACACGGCGTCGGGGTCCTTGCTCTCGCCGCCGAGCACGGCCAGTGCAATCGGCCCGCAGTAGTCCGCGCTGCAGCCAAAGTCGTCGCCGAGCAGTCCCGCGCGGTAAAGATCGTTGTAAAACGCCGTCGCCTCACCGAAGGCGGCCTGCAGCGCGAGCTCCGCCGTGAGCGTCTGGCGCAGGCGGGCATCGCCCCTTTCCGCCGGGCGGAACTTTGCGCCCAGCAGCATCTGCGGCGCGGACACCGCGAGCTCCACGCGCATGCGTGCGCTCGCGGGCGTCATGTCCTCCGGCTCGCCGTGGTCGGCGGCCGGGACGGGGGCACGCTCCGGCGGCAGGATCTCCGCCGCGATGGCGGCCACACGCTCGGGCGTGTCCTGACACACGGCGCACAGCACCATGTTCGACGGCGCGTAAAACGCGCGGTGGCAGGCATAGAGCGTCTCGGGCGTGATCTCCGCGATGCTCTCGACCGTGCCGGCCACGGCGTCGCGCGCCCCGTCGCGCGCCATCAGGCAGCGCATGAGGTTGCGCCACACGGCGCGGTCGGGGTCGTCCTCGCCCATGCGGATCTCCTGAGCGATGATGCCCTGCTCCTTGGCCACGCTCGCGTCCGTGAAGTACGGCGTCGAGACAAAGCGCAGCAGTGTGCGCAGGTTTTCTTCAAACCCGTCCGTGCAGGAAAAATAATAGGCCGTCATGTTCGTGGACGTGAAGGCGTTCGGGTCCGCGCCGTTTTCGCTCAGCGTCAGCAGCGCGTCCGACCCGTCGGGCATGTCAAAGAGCTTGTGCTCGAGATAGTGCGCCACACCGGCGGGCGTGTCCGTCCACGTGTCACCCACGCGGAAGCGCCGGTCGGCCCCGCCGTAGCAGGTGGCAAACACGGCGTAGCTGCGCTGAAAGTCGGGCTTGCAGAGCACGCGCACGCGCAGCCCGTTCGGCAGCGTCGTGGCCCAGACGTTTTCGGGTCGTTCATTCGTCATCGGCAGGTCCCTCCGTTCCTTTGAGCAGATACACACAGTCGCACACGACGCCGGCGGCAATGTCCGTCACGTCCGTGTGCGAGACCTCTTCCACGAGCGCGGCCATCTCGGCCGGGTCGATGTCCAGCCCCTGCACCGTGCGGTTGAGCCAGTACCACGCCAGCGCGTCGGGCGCGTCGGCCGTGGCGCGCAGGTCGCTGGCCACGCTGCGGATGGCGGCCTGAAGCTCACCGTCCGTAAAGTCGCCGGTGCGCACGGCGTCGAGCTGCGCCGTGATCTCGGCGAGTGCGCGCTCGTAGTTTTTCACGTCGATGCCGCTCGTCACGGTCAGCAGCCCCTTGTGCGTGCTCAGGCGCGAGCCGACGTAGTAGCACAGGCTGAGCTTCTCGCGCACGTTCAAAAAGAGCTTGGATGTCACGCAGCCGCCGTAGAGCGCGTTGAAGACAAACAGCGCCGGAATGTCCGGCTCGGCCATGCACGCGCCCAGCCGGTAGCCCACGGCAAGCTGCCCCTGCGCGACCGGGAGCGTCTCGGTCACGTAGCGCGGCTGCTCTTCGAGCGCATTCATGCGGATATCGGTGCCGATGTCCTCGTCGATCTCGCCGCGCGGCATCGTCGAGAGCACGTCTGTAAGGATGCGCGCAACGGCCTTGCCCTCGAGCGAGCCGCAGTAGAAAATTTCCACCGGGCTCGTCGAGAGCACGTCATGGTAGCGCATCGTGAGCTTGCGGTAGTGGATGCGCTCGGCGTCCGCCTCCTCGCCGAGGCGGGGCACGGCGTAGTCCTCGCAGCAGCACATGTGGGCGTACAGGCGCTCAATGGCGTAGGCGCGCTTGTTGTTCATCCCGGCGCGGATGCGCTCGAGCAGCTTCTCGCGCTCGCTGTCGACAATGTCGGGCCGCAGCAGGCCGCCGCGCGTGTTCGGGTGCAGCAGGAGGTCGGCCACATCGGCCGCCAGCCGGGGGAACACGTCCTCGCCCACCGCACCGTCGTCGGCAAACTCGGCCTCGAAGCCCACGGCCTGGATTTCGCCGAGCTTGCGCACGCTCGGTGTGATGCTCGCGCCGTAGAGGCTTTCGAGCTCGGCCGCGATCGTCTCCAGATCGGGCAGGCGCGTGCTGCCGCGCCGCAGCACATACGGCAGTACGGCCGTGCACGCCGCCGTAGAGCGCCGCAGCTGCGTCAGCAGGTTCACGCTCAGCCACGCGGTCTTGAACTTATCCGTGCGCAGGGCGGTCAGCCACACGCCGGGGAGAATTTCCGTGCGGATGCGTTCCATAAGATACGCTCCTTTCGCCTATGGTGTGTCCATATTTTTTGAATACTTTATTATATCACGCCTTACCTATCTTGGGAATAGGGTTTCGGGCGCTTTTTGCCGATTCCGCCGCCGTCGTAGGGCGCATTGTCCACGGTCACGCCGTCGGGCCGCAGGCGGATGGTGTGCAGCAGGCCGGCCCCGTCGCGCCAGCGCACGGTACACTCCGGCCACCCGGCCGGCAGGTGCGGCTCGGGGTAGAGCACGCCGCCGCGCAGGTGCAGCCCCAGCAGGTCCTCCGCCGTGATGCGCAGGTACCACCCCGCCGCGCCCGTGTACCACGTCCAGCCGGCCGCGCCCGCGTTGTCCCCGCCTGCGATGTCGGCCGCGAGCACGAACGGCTCACCCTCGTAGCGCGCGGGGTCGTGCGCTGTGGGCAGCACGGCGTGGATAATCTCCGCGCCCTCGGCCGTGCGGCCCGTGCGCAGCAGCGCCATGGCCAGCCACAGCGCGCCGTGGGTGTACTGCCCGCCGTTTTCGCGCAGGCCCGCGCCGTAGCTGCGCACGTAGCCCGTCTCGGGCGTGCGCCGCGTGATGGGCGGGTCGAACAGCCGCACCACGTTGTGCTCCCGGTCAAAGAGCTGCTCCACCGCGCTCGTGAGCGCGGTGTGCACGCGGCCGCGGTCGGCGTGCGTGTCGAGGGCGGCGAACGCCTGCGCGATCGCGTCGATGCGGCACTCGTCATTCCCGGCCGAGCCGAGCGGCCGCCCGTCGTCGTAGTAGCCGCGCCGGTACCACGCGCCGTCCCACGCGTCCTCGGCCGCGCGCGTGCAGTGGTCGGCGGCGAGGCAGAGCTGTTCGGCTGCGTGCCCGCCCACGAGGGCGGCGAATTTCCGCGCCGTGACGGCGAAAAACCACGTCAGCCACACGCTCTCGCCCCGGCCCTGTGCGCCCACGCGGTCAAAGGCGTCGTTCCAGTCGCCGGTGCCGATCAGCAGCAGCCCGTGCGTGCCCACGCCGCGCGCGAGCACGCGCATGAGCGCCCGGCGGCAGTGCTCGAGCACCGTGCCGCGCTCTGTGCTCACCTCGAGCGGCTGGTACCGGTCGTGCTCGTTTTCCTCCAGCTCCTCGCCCGCGAGGAAGGGGTACTCGGCGCTTAGAATTTCCGTGTCGCCGGTCTTTTCCACGTACTCGCACACCGCCCACGGCAGCCATAGCAGGTCGTCCGAGATGCGCGTGCGCACGCCGTGTTCGGCTCCCGCGCCCTCGTGCCACCAGTGGCACACGTCCCCGGCGGCGAACTGGTGCGCGCACGCGCGGCCGATCTGCTCGCGCGCAGGCGCGCTGTCGAGCAGCAGGAGGTTCACCGCGTCCTGCAGCTGGTCGCGGAAGCCGAACGCGCCGCCGTTCTGGTACAGGCTCGTGCGCGCCAGCAGCCGGCAGCACAGCGCCTGGTACGCCGCCCAGCCGCCGAGATAGCGGTTCATGTCCGCGTCCGGCGTCGTCATCCACAGGCGCGACACCGCACCCAGCCACCGCTCGCGCGTCGCGCGCAGCGCGTGCGCGGCCTCGTCCGGCTGCGTCAGGCGCAGGAGGTTTGCGCGCGTGTCGCACCCGCAGACGATCACGCCCTGCCGGTCGACGGTGCCCTCGAGCGCGAAGCAGGGGCTCAGCCCCGCGCCGGCGCGCGCGTCCATCTGCCCGCGCAGGAACGAAAACCGGTCGCACGTCCAGCCCGTGAGCGGCATGCCCGCCGCTGCGCGAAAGAGCGTCGGCGCGTCCGCGCGCACGTTCTCGGCCGTGAGCAGACCGTCGGCGTATGCCGTCACGACGGCGGGGGCGTCCGCGTCGCGCGCGGCGCAGACAAGGTCGGTGTGCCACGTGATGCGCGCGCGCCCCGCACACTCGATGAGCAGCACGCGCGCGTCCGCGTCCTCGGGCACGAACGCCGTCACGCGCACGGACATGCCGTCCACGCTGCGCTCCCACGCCGCCCAGCCGAAGCCGTATTCCACCCGTACCTGCCCGTCGTCGTCAAAGAGCGACACTGCGCCCGCGCGCGATGCCATGCACAGCGTCTCCGTGCCGCGCAGCACCCACGGGTCGCACAGCCAGCGGTTGATGCGCCCGGTGTGCGCGTTGCGGTGCCACATGTGGCCCGTGCCCGCGTCGGTGGCGAGAAAGCCGAAGCGGCCGTTGGTCAGCACCTGGCTCCACGCGCGCGGCGGCAGCCCGGTGAAAGATACCGTGCCGTCATCGTCCCAGTGCACATCGGCCCCCGTGGGCAGATACCGCCGGTCGCCCGGCGGGGGCAGCAGCGGCAGCGTGCAGCGCGTGCGCGCCATGCCGGGGCGGATGGCCGCAGCCGCCGCTACGGCGGGGAAGGCCCCCTCCGGCACGAGGTGCACGCCGCCGGGCGCATCGAGCGTGTGCGCAAGGTCGAGCGCCGCGAGCCAGCCGCGTACCTTTCCGGCCGTCGGCTGCTGGTAGTCCCCGCCGTCGCCGCTGCGCAGCGCGAGGTCGCACGCCACGCCCAGCGCGCGCAGCAGCGCCCACTGCCGCAGCACGCCGCGCTCTGCCTCCGCGCACCACACCGGCAGGTCGCCCGAGATGCCCTGCGCCCAGAGCGCGGGGCGCGCCATCTGCTCCGGCACGGCGTTCGCCGCCACGGCCGGGAACAGCAGGGGAGAGACCGCCGCCATGGCGTCATCGAGTTCCGCCCCCGTCATGCCGTACTGCGCCGCGAGCTCCTCCGGCAGCGCCGCCGCCATTGCAGGCGGCAGCACGAGCGCGCGCTGCGCCGCCGTGAACGCATCGTCCTCGCGCGCGCCCACGCCGAGCGCAAAGCGCACGCGCCACGGCGCGTCCGGCGCTGCGTGCACCGGCACCGTCAGCTCCACGCGCCCCGCGCGCAGCCACCCCGGCACCGGCCCCTCGGCCCGCCACGTGCCCGACCGGTCGCACGCGGCGCACAGCCACGCCTCCGGCTTCTCGCCGCGGCCGAGGTGGCGCAGCAGCAGCGCGTTGCGCCGCAGCACACTTTGAAAGCCCAGCCGCGCGAACGCCGGATGGTTGACATAATCCTCCCACGGCGCGAGCACGGCCTCAAACACGAACCGCACCGTGCCCTCGATCCCGCTCGGGGACGAGAGCGTCAGCGCGCGCACCTCGCCGTTGGCGCGGCTGGGTACGGTGAGCGTCTGCACGGCGGTCACGTCCCCGTGCCGGGTGGTGAACTGCGCTGCGCGCACCGTGAAGCGCCACTGCGCCCTCTCGGCCGTGCCCGGCAGCAGCGGGCCGGAGAAATGCTCCGTCTCCAGCCGCACGACCGGCCCGGCGGCGGGGTCACTGCGCGTGCCGCGGCGGCAGACGCTCAGCGTGTGCCAGCGGGCGAAGCTTTGCCCGGCCTCCGATACGGCGAGGCAGTACGTGCCGTTCGAGAGCAGCGCGCAGCGCGGGGCCTCGGCGTCGATGCCCGTGCCCTCGGCCGCATAGTCCGGCAGGGCGCGGCGGCGCGTCTTTTCGGCCGGCTCCTCTGCCCGCCGCCGCAGCGCCGGCGCGCCCAGCGGCAGCCGCTCGGACAGCAAGGTCGCGTGCGCGCGCATGGCGGGGTCGGCGAAGAACCATCGCCGCACCTGGTCATTGCACAGCGCGTTGCACGCCGCCAGCAGGCTCATGCCCTGGTGGTGCGCCATCACGCAGCGCACGATCTGCCCGCCGCCGCCCGTGCGCGCGCGGGTGCAGTCGAGCGCGTCGAAAAATCCGTGCTGCCCCAGCAGCCCGAGCGCCGCGAGTTTGCGCAGGTTGCGCATCGCCGCGCGCGGCTCCACCGCCAGCGCGAGAAAGCTGCTGTACGGCGAGAGCACGAGCTCTTTGTCCATGCCCGGCTGCAGGGCCAGCGCCGCACAGCCGTGTGCCTTGTAGCGGTAGCTCAGCGCGCTGTCGAGCGCGAAGTACGCGCTCTCCGACACGCCCCACACCTGCCCCGGATGCACGCGCCGCCGCTGCACGTAGAGACAGAACTTTGCGCTCTCCCACAGCAGGGAGTCGCGCACCGGCGGCAGAAACAGCTCCGGCATCAGGTACTCGAACATCGACCCCGACCACGACACGCAGCCGCGGTAGTGGTCCTTCTGCACCTGCGCGCGCGACAGGGCGCGCCAGTGCTCGCGCGGCACGTCGCCCCGCGCCACGGCGAAGTACGACGTCAGCCGTGCCTCGCTTGCCAGCAGGTCGTAGTAACTCTCCGACCACTTGCCGCTGCCGGTGTCGATGCCGATGTGCATCAGCCGCCGCTGCGGGTCGTAGAGCGGGCCGAAGTCCATGCCGTCGCAGAGTATCTGCGCCCGCGCTGCCAGCTCGTCCCGTCCCCAGCCGCGCAGGGCGTTTGCCGCCGTGAGCAGGGCGGCGGCGCAGTTGCCGCTGTCCACCGTGGACACATACAGCGGCGGCATCGGCCGCAGCGTGCACGTGTGGTACCAGTTGTAAAAATGCCCGTTCCAGCGGGGCAATTGCTCCATGGTCGTGAGCATCCGCTCCGCCAGCTCCAGCCCGCGTCCGTTGTCGATGCCCAGCGCGTGTGCGCCGAGGGCGGACACGAGCGCGAGCCCCATGTTCGTCGGCGACGTGCGGTGCGCCGTGCCAGTCGGCGGCTGGGACTGCACGTTGTCCGGCGGCAGATAGTGATCCTCGGCGGTACAGAACGTCTCAAAATACTGCCACGTCGCCTTCGCCCAGCCCAGCAGCTCGCGCTGCGCCGCGCGCGGCAGGGGCGCGGCGCCAACCGTGTTCGGCGCGCCGAGCGCTGCCAGCACGAAGGGACTGAGCACCCACACGATGCCAGCGGCCAGCCCCGTCGGGCTCGGCGTCAGGACGGCCGTGAGCAGGCCCAGCGCGCTCGCCGGCCAGAGCGCGCGCAGATACGCGCCCAGCCCGTCGCGCTTGCCGGAGCGCTGCGCCGCCGTCTGCCACTGCAGCAGATTTTGGTGCGACACCAGCATGCGCCACAGCGCCGTCACGATGGCGGAGGCGTTGAGCACCGCCTCCCACGGCAGCAGGATCAGCCGCAGCACCGTCTGCACCACGGCGCTGGCAAGCCCGTGCAGCACGTCGCTGTGATAGCGCACGCGCGTGTCCGCCGGGTGCACGATCGGCTGGCCGAGCGCGCGGATCAGCCCCTGCGCCAGCGCCAGCAGCGCCGCATACGCCGCCAGCCGCAGCCCCGGCCAGCGCAGCACGCAGCCGAGGAAGATGGCCAGCCACGTCGCCGGGGCGACGAGCGACCGCCGCAGACTGTCCGCCAGCCGGAACCGGTCGATCGGGTGCAGTGCCCGCCCGCGCTGCCCAAAGATCCACGGTGCGTTCTGCCAGTCGCCGCGGATCCAGCGGTGCGCCCGCGCGCCCCAGGCCAGCGGGGCTGTGGGGAAGGTGTCCGTCAGCTCCACGTCGCCGAGAAAGCCGCCGTGCAGATATGCGCCCTCAAGCGCGTCGTGGCTCAGCACGCGCCCTTCGGGGATGACCCCGCCGCCGCAGCAGTCGAGCAGCGCGCGCGCGTCGATGATGCCTTTGCCCGGGAAGCCGCCGCGGTCAAAGCAGTCCATATATAATTCCCCGCACGCGCCGCCGTAGGGGTCGGCGCCGCCGGGCCCGGCGAACACGCGCGCCCAGTCGGTGGCGTTTGCGCTTTCCAGTTCGGTCGCCATGCGCGGGTGCAGCAGGCCGTAGCCGCGCGTGACCACGCCGCGCTGCGCGTCCACCACGGCGCGGTTGAGCGGGTGCAGCATCGCGCCCACGAGCGCGCGCGCCGCGCCGGGCGTCAGGCGCGTGTCGGCGTCGAGCGTCAGCAGGTACACCGTGCCGCTCAGGCCCGCCGCGTCCCCGGCCGCGCAGTGCAGCGCGCCCGGCCGGTCGAGCACCAGCCGCGCCAGCTCCAGCAGTGCGCCGCGCTTGCGCTCCCACGCGCTCCATTTCCCGTCGGGTGTGGGCACCCGCTTGCGCGTGAAGAGATAAAACCGGCTGCCCCAGCGCGCGTTGAGCGCCTCGATCTCCGCGCGCGCCGCGCGCAGGATGGCGGGGTCGATGGGCGCGTGCTCCATGTCCGCCTCCGGCAGGTCGGCCAGCAGGCCGAACGTGAGCTGCCCGAGCGCGTCGCGGTTGCAGAGGTAGTATTCCTCCAGCCGCGCGCAGAGCGCGTGCGCGTCGTCCGGGGAGGTGAGCAGCGCCGCGATCACGCACAGCGTCCGCCCCTCCGGCGGGATGCCCCGGCGCAGCGCCAGCCGCGGCACGAAGCGCGGCTTCGTCACGCGCAGCAGCACCGCGTCGAGCAGACCCTTGACCACCTCCGACACCGGGATGAGCAGCAGCACCGCGCCCGACACGCTTTTGGTCGCAAAGCCCAGCAGCAGCGACAAAAACAGCGTCCCCACCACGACGGCCGCGATGTACCACCCGCCGTCGCGGCGACGTTCCGGCGCGCCGAGCACCTCGCGCAGCAAAAACCAGCCCACGTGCCGCCGCGCACCCTCGCTGCTCTGTGCGCGCGCGAGCACGTCCTCGGCGATCTCGATCTCTGTCCGGCCCGTCCGCCGCGCCAGCCGCGCCGTGACCTGCCGGTAGTGGGCGCGCGTGGCCGCGTCCATCGCGGGGTAGACGCCCACCGGGTCGCGCGCGAGGATGCGCCCCACGCGGTCGCACCGCTCGGCGAGCATGCCCCACGCCGCCGTGCCGAGTGCGCGCAGGGAGGTGAAGAGCGCGGGCGCGGCCGCGCCGTCCCCGGCATAGCTCTCCGCCAGCGCGCACACCACGGCCGCCTGCAGCTCCGGCACGAGCAGGGCAAGCTCCGCCGTCTCGAGCGGCAGCACGTCCTGAAACCCCTCCAGATACGCCTCCGCCGCCTTGACCGTCAGCGCCCCCTCACATGCGCGCAGCAGCCCCGCGCAGCACGCGCCCAATGCCGTCTGCCCGCCCGCCGTGCGCACGCGCGCGTGCCGCAGCGCGGCCACGGCATCGCCCGCCGCGGCGCAGGCAAAGCTCCGGTTGTCGCGCAGCCACTGGCCGTTCGGCGTCTCGGGCGTGACGGTGCGCGCCATGCGCGCGAGCGCTTTTGCTGCGCACCGGATGCGCCCGGTGTCCGCGCGGCCCCGGCCGGTCACGGACAGGGCGCGGGCGTCGCGCCCGCCCTGTGCGCGCAGGGCGGCAGTGTTGGTTTCGGCCATGAAGATCCCTCCAGAAACGGTTTGCAATACCGGAATTTTTCCCATCCGGCGGGAAATCTATGCGGTGACAAGAAAAAATACTTGACACCCGCGCGGCCTTGGCGTATACTACTCGTGCTGTAAAGGAAAAATGGTTTACAGCGAGGAGGGACCCCACCATGCCGGATGAGACCGTGTGGCGCACGATGCTGTTCGATTTTTACGGCGATCTGCTCACGGACAAGCAGCGGGAGTATTACGACCTCCATTATAATCAGGACCTCTCTCTGGCGGAGATCGCCGCCAGCAGCGGCATTTCGCGCCAGGGCGTGTGGGACAACATCCGCCGCGCGGACGCCGCGCTGCGCGATACGGAGGCCCGGCTCGGTCTGGTGCAGCGCTTCGCTGCGCAGCGCACGGCCGCGGCCGCGCTGGAGGATACGCTCACGAAGCTGCGCGATACCGTCGGCGGCGACGCCCGGCTGTTGGCCGAGCAGGCGCTGCGGCAGCTTCAGGATCTGAAAGGATAGATACCATGGCATTTGAATCCCTGTCGGACAAGCTGACCGAGGCGTTCAAACGCCTGCGCGGCAAGGGCCGGCTCACGGAGGCCGATGTAAAGGAGGCCATGCGTGAGGTCAAGCTCGCGCTGCTCGAGGCGGACGTGAACTTCAAGGTCGTCAAGGACTTTGTGCGCAAGGTGACCGAGCGCGCCACGGGCGCGGATGTGCTCGAGAGCCTCTCGCCCGCGCAGATGGTCATCAAGATCGTCAACGAGGAGCTCACCGCCCTCATGGGCAGCGAGAACCAGAAGCTGAACATCAGCTCCCAGTCGCCGAGCGTCGTCATGCTCGTCGGCCTGCAGGGCGCAGGCAAGACGACCAACGGCGCCAAGCTCGCCGGCCTCATGCGCAAGCAGGGCAAGCGCCCGCTGCTCGTCGCGTGCGATGTGTACCGTCCCGCGGCCATCCAGCAGCTCGAGACCGTCGGCCGCCAGCTCGACATTCCCGTGTTCCAGATGGGGCAGGGCGACCCGGTCGAGATCGCAAAGGCCGGCATCGAGCACGCGAAAAAGCACGGCAACGACCTTGTCTTTCTCGACACGGCCGGCCGCCTGCACATCGACGAGGCGCTCATGACCGAGCTGCAGAACATCAAGGCCGCCGTGAACCCCGCGGAGATCCTGCTCGTCATCGACGCGATGATCGGCCAGGACGCGGTCGCGACCGCGCAGGCCTTTGACGACGCGCTCGACATCACCGGCGTCATGCTCACAAAGCTCGACGGCGACGCCCGCGGCGGCGCCGCGCTGTCGATCAAGGCGCTGACCGGCAAGCCCATCAAGTTTGCCGGCATCGGCGAGAAGCTCGACCAGATCGAGCCCTTCCACCCCGACCGCATGGCCAGCCGCATCCTCGGCATGGGCGATGTGCTCACGCTCATCGAAAAGGCCGAGCAGAACCTCGACCAGAAAAAGGCCGAGGAAATGGCCGAGCGTCTGCGGCAGAACCGCTTCACGCTCACGGATTATTACGACCAGCTCCAGCAGCTCAAGGGCATGGGTTCCCTGCAGGACATTGCCGGCATGATCCCCGGCATGGACGCGAAGGCCCTCTCGGGCGCGAACGTCGACGAGAAGGCCATGGGCCGCATCGAGGCGATCATCCAGTCCATGACCCCCGGCGAGCGCGACAACCCCGCCATCCTGAACTCCAGCCGCAAAAAGCGCATCGCGGCGGGCGCCGGCACGAGCGTGGTCGAGATCAACAAGCTGCTCAAGCAGTTCGAGCTCATGCAGCAGCTCGTGCGCCAGATGTCCGGCAACAGCAAGGCCATGAAGCGTATGAAGCGCGGCGGCCGCGGCGGCTTCGGCGGTCTGGGCAATCTGTTCGGCGGCGGCGGCCGGCCGTACGGATTCTAAATCGGTTCCAAGCTCCCGCCGGGAGCTGGAGATACAGAGAACATTGATGGAGGTGAAGATACATGGTCAAGATCAGACTTCGCAGAATGGGCGCCAAGAAGGCCCCCTACTACCGCATCGTGGTGGCGGACTCCCGTTTCGCACGCGACGGCAGATGCATTGAGGAGATCGGCACGTACGATCCGCTGAGCGCGGACAAAAAGATCGTCGTCGACGCCGAGCGCGCCAACTACTGGCTCGCCAACGGTGCACAGCCGACGGATACCGTTCGTGTGCTGCTCAAGAAAGCCATCGCAGCGGAATAAGGAGAGACCCCAAAGATGAAAGAGCTTCTGACCTATATTGTGCAGAACCTCGTGGAAAAACCGGACGAGGTCTCTGTGACCGAGCGCGAGGCCAACGGCGAGACCGTGTTTGAAGTGCGCGTCGCCGACGGCGATATGGGCAAGGTCATCGGCCGTCAGGGCCGGATCGTCAAAGAGATCCGCATCCTGATGAAGGCCGTCGCCCAGAGAAAGGGCAAGAAAGTCTCCGTGGAGATCATGGATTGACGCAGGAAACGCGCTGCACCCGTGCAGTGCGTTTTTTGCACCCAACACCCAAAAAGGGGGACCCAACGATGCAAAAACCGTATCTGGAAGCAGGAAAGATCATCAACACGCACGGCGTGCGCGGCGAGGTGCGCATCCAGCCGTGGGCGGATGACGCGGCGTTCCTGCTCGGCTTCCGGACGTTTTATATCGACGGCGCGCCCGTGCACGTCGCGCACAGCCGCGTGCACAAGGGCATGCTCGTCGTGAAGTTTCAGGGCGTGGACGATGTCAACGCCGCCATGACGCTCAAAAACCGCGTCGTGTCCATCGCACGCGCGGACGTCACGCTGCCCGACGGGCAGTATTTCCAGCAGGACCTGCTCGGCATCGCCGTCGAGACCGATGCGGGCGAGACCCTTGGCACCCTGCGCGAGATCCTCGACCTGCCGCGCGGCAGCGTCTACGTCGTGCAGGGCGCGCGCGAGGTGCTCATCCCCGACCGGCCGGAGTTCGTGCGCAGCATCGACCCCGCCGCCGGGCGCATGGTCGTGCACCTGATCGAAGGGATGTGAGCGCGTGCGCATCGACATTCTCACCCTCTTTCCCGACACGATGCGCGCCATGCTTGGCGAGAGCATCCTCGGCCGGGCGCAGGCGCGCGGCCTGCTCGACATCCGCTGCCACCAGATCCGCGACTATACCGAAAACCGGCAAAAGCAGGTCGACGACTATCCCTACGGCGGCGGCTGGGGCCAGGTCATGATGGCGCAGCCGCTCAAAAGCTGCCTTGATGCCGCGCTCGCGGACAGCACCGTGCCCGTCGAGCGCCGCCGCGTTATCTACCTCTCCCCGCAGGGGCCGACGTTCACGCAGGCGAAGGCCCGCCAGCTCAAGGCCGACTATGACCAGCTCGTGCTCGTCTGCGGCCATTATGAAGGCGTGGATGAGCGCTTCATCGAGGCGTGCGTGGACGAGGAGCTCTCCATCGGCGACTTTGTGCTCACCGGCGGCGAGCTCGGCGCCATGGTCGTCACGGACTGCGTCTGCCGCATGGTGCCGGGGGTGCTCTCGGACACCGAGTGCTACACCGGTGAGAGCCATTGGGCCGGCCGGCTCGAGTACCCGCAGTATACCCGCCCCGAGACGTGGGAGGGCCGCACGGTGCCGGAGGTGCTGCGCGGCGGCAACCACGCCGAGATCGCCGCGTGGCGCACGCGCCAGAGTTTGGAGAGGACCCTGCTCAAGCGGCCGGACCTCTTTCAGGAAACACCGCCGACGCCGGACGAGCAGCGCCTGCTCGATAAGATCCGGCGCGACCGCAGCCGCCCGCAGCTGACAGAGCCGCCCATCTGCCGTGCAGCGACGGAGGACGACCTGCCGGCCATCCTTGCCATCGCGCAGCAGGCGCGCAACTACCTGCGCCGCCACCGCGTCGACCAGTGGCAGGGCGTGTACCCGAACGAGGAGACGTTCCGCGCCGACATCGCGGCCGGTACCTGCCACGTGCTCACGTATCAGGGCACGGTCACCGCCATGTTCACGCTCACCTTCACGCCGGAGCCGGCCTACGATGCGCTCACGGACGGGCGCTGGCGCTCGGACCGTGACCACGCCGCCGTGCTGCACCGCAACGCTGTCAGCGCCGATTTTCGCGGCACCGGCATGGCCGATCTGCTCATGCAGGAGGTCGAGCGGCTCGCGCGTGAAAGCGGCGCGCACGCCGTCCGCGTGGACACGCACCGGCACAACGGTGCGCAGAAAAAGCTCCTCGAGCGCCACGGCTACCGCTTCTGCGGCAACATCCTCTGCGATGAGCCGGGACATGACCCGCGCCGTCAGGCGTTTGAAAAGCTGCTGAAGTGAGGGCCTGTGTATGAATCTGACGAATCTTGCGGACATCCGCGCGCTGCTCGCGCGGCACGATTTCCGCTTTTCCAAGTCCCTGGGGCAGAACTTTCTCACCGCCGCGTGGGTCCCGGCCGACATTGCCGACGCCTCCGGCGCGGACGCGGGCACCGGCGTGCTCGAGGTCGGCCCCGGCATCGGCTGCCTGACCGAGCAGCTCGCGCAGCGCGCCGGGAAGGTCGTCTCCGTCGAGCTCGACGAGCGCCTGCGCCCTGTGCTGGCCGAGACGCTTGCAGGCTATGAAAACGTGGAGCTCGTCTTTGGCGACGTGCTCGCGCTCGACCTGCCGCAGCTGGTGGCCGAGCGCTTTGACGGACTGCGCCCCGTCGTGTGTGCGAACCTGCCGTATAACGTCACGTCGCCGCTGCTCACGGCGTTTCTCACCGCCGGCTGCTTCGACACCGTCACCGTCATGATCCAGCGCGAGGTCGCGCGCCGCCTGTGCGCCCGGCCCGGCACGGCGGATTACGGCGCGCTGACCGTGTTCGTGCAGTGGCACGCGGAGCCGGAGCTGCTGTTCGACGTGCCGCCGCACTGCTTTGTCCCTGCGCCGAAGGTCACGAGCACCGTCGTGCGCCTGCACGTGCGCAAAGCCCCGCCCGTCGCGGTGCAGGATGAAAAGCTGCTGTTCACCGTCGTGCGCGCGGCGTTCAATCAGCGCCGAAAAACGCTCATCAACGCGCTCTCGGCCGGTGTGCCTGGCTGCGACAAGGCGCGCGCCGCGGCGGCCGTCGCCGCCTGCGGGCTCGATGCGCGCGTGCGCGGCGAGACGCTCAGCCTCGCTCAGTTCGCCGCTTTGAGCGATGCCCTCGGCAGCGAAATCGGTTAACATAAGCGATACAGGTTGACATAACGAAATCAAACCAGGCCGTTCCACATCCGGAACGGCCTGCTTTTTTGTGCTTTTGTCTTGGTGAAAAGTTTACATAATACAGAGAATCAACCGAATGGCGCGTGATGGAAAGGTATTTGCGCCGCAGGGGAGCCGAGGGGGCAAGGCCCGCCTCGGATGAGATCATGCATCGCCGTAAGGCGATGCCTTCCCATTGCCGAGAAGGTGGCGAGCTTTGCTCGCCGGATGCGGTGGAAAGTTCATGCTTTCCTTTGGCGCTTCCGGTTTCGCACCCCATAGGCTCCCTTGTGTAAAGGGAGCTGGCAGCCGTCAGGCTGACTGAGGGATTGATACGTCAAAATCCGCGCTGCGGCCGGTATCTGCAACCCCTCCGTCACGGTGCAAAGTACTGTGCCGCCGGTGCCGCGCCCGTCCCGCCGCATATCGCCCGCCCGCCCCGCATACGCTGGTAGCAAACCAGAACCGGGAGGGGAGCCTATGCCATACGAGGACAAGAAGGCCGCGCCGCAGCGCCGGCCGCACGCGGTCACGCTCGACGAGCGCAGCCATCTGACCGTCACGGGCGTGGACGAGGTCGTGCGCTTTGACGACATGGAGGTGTCCATGCACACGTCGCGCGGGATGCTCACCGTGCACGGCGAGGGGCTGCGCGTCGGCCGGCTCGCAATCGATACGGGGGAGCTGGCCATCGACGGCGCGTTTGACGCGCTCGACTACACGGAGGAGACGGCGTCCGGCGGCGGCTTCTGGTCGCGCCTGTTCGGCGGATGAGCCTGCACCCGCTCGCCCAGCTCGGGCAGCTGGCGCTGGCGCTGGGGCTCGGCGCGGCGCTCGGGCTGCTGTTCGATGTGCTGCGCGTGCCGCGCCGCCATGCGCGCCGGGCCTGTACCCGCGCGGTGCTCGACATCGTGCTCTGCCTGAGCGTGGGCCTTGTCGTGTTCGCCTTCGGCATGGCGGCCGGCTCCGGGCAGGTGCGCCTGTTCATGTTCCTTGCCATCGCGGCCGGCTGGACGGGCTATTTTGCCTGGGTCAGCGGGCAGGTTTTTCCGCTGCTGGAGAAATTTGCACGCCGCTGCGCGCAAAAAACGCGCAAAATCACGGCCCCCGGACGAAAAATCGCAAAAAAAGTTTGGATTTTTGCAAAAAAACGCTTCCAAAATCGCAGCAGATGTTTTAGAATAGACTGTATTACTGGAAGCAGATACGATCCGGGGGGAGGTTCTGCAGACTGTGAAATTCAAAAAGGCAAGCATCTTTACGAAACTGGTCATCGCGGCGCTGATGGTGTACGCGGTCATCAGTCTGTTCATGGTGCACCGGCAGACCCGGCAGCTTCAGGACCGCGCGGCGACGCTGCAGCAGCAGGTGTCCGAGATGACCCAGTCCAACGCCGAGCTGCAGTATCAGATCGACCACAGCGAGGACGACGACATGATCGAATCGGTCGCGCGCGAAAAGCTCGGTCTGGTCAAGCCCGGTGAAAAGATTTTTTACGACACGAGTGATTGAGCAAGGAGAAACGAACCGTATGCAGGTGGAAGTCGGAGCAGTTGTGGAGGGTACCGTCACCGGTATCACGAAGTTTGGCGCGTTTGTGAGCCTGCCGGACGGCAGGAGCGGTCTGGTGCACATATCCGAGATCGCCAACACCTACGTCAACGACGTCAACGAGTTTTTGAAGCTGGGTGACAAGGTGAAGGTGCGCGTGCTGGCCGTAACGCCGGATGGGAAGATCAATCTGTCCATCAAGAAGGCGGAGCCGGCGCCCGAGCGCCCGAACAACCGTCCGATGGGCGGCCGCCCGGGCGGCAACCGCCCGAATAACGGCGGCGCACCGCGTGCCGCGCGCCCGAACCGTCCGGCCCAGCCGGCGGGGCAGGTCAGCGGCCCGAGCGGGGACGCTGCGTTTGAAGACCGGCTCAAGCAGTTCATGCAGGAGTCGGACAGCCGCATGGCCGGCAACCGCCTCTATAGCGACCGCACGCGCGGCCGCCGCCGCGGCAGCGGCCGCGGCTGAGCGCCCAAACCGCATATCCGAGCAGCAAAAAGCTGCGGCCAACAGGCCGCAGCTTTTTTTCATGTTCCGCTGATGCTCAGCGGCCGCAGATACCCCTTATCCGAACAAAACACAGAACCGGCCACCGGCACGCGCCGTTGGGCTCCGATTGCCCTCAGCTGCGCACGCCGACGCCGGTCCTGCAGCAATGGAAGCGCTTGCAGAAAGGCAAGCATAAATACATAATGAGCATCCTTCGTTGTGCTTGCCAAGAAATTCCGCCGAAAAGAAGGAGTTCAGAAATTTAGAAAATGCACCTGCCGCTTGTACGCCAGGTGCGAATGTAGTATCATCGTTTTGCAGGAATCGGCTGGATTCCGCACAAATCGGCAGTTTCGTCATCTGCTCTTTCACGGGAGGAGTCAACCATGCAGGTCTACTTGAGTGAACACATCGCGCCGTCGGCGTATGCAAGGCTTGCGCGCCATTTCGAGATCGTGGACAATTTCGACCACCCCGAGCAGCTCGCTGCCATGATCATCCGCCGCGCGGTTGTGCCGCGCTCGGTCATCGCGCGCGCGCCGAACCTGAAGGTCATCGCCATGCATGGCGTCAGCCGCGACACGATCGACACCGAGGCCGCCGCCGAGTACGGCGTGCCGGTGCCGAATGTGCCGGGCCTCGGCGCACCGGCTGTCGCGGAGCTGGCCGTGGCGCAGCTGCTGGCGCTCAACCGGCAGCTGAAATTCGTCAACAACGGCCTGTGCGCCGGGCGCTTCGACCACTTCGGCGCGGAGGAGTTCGTCTGCCACGAGATGACCGGCCGCACGCTCGGCCTCGTCGGCACGGGCAACATTGCCCACCGCGTGGCGGATATCCTGCGCGCGGCCTTCGACGTGCGCGTCCTGTGCTGGAATCCGCGCCGCACGGCCGCCGAGTGCGCCGCCTGGGGCTATGAACAGGTCAACACCCTGCCGGAGCTCTTCCGTCGCTCGGACTTCGTGAACGTGAGCATCACGCTCTGCGATGCCACGCGCGATCTCATCAACGCGCCGGTGTTCGCCGCCGCGAATCCGGACCTGCTGCTCGTCAACACCTCGCGCGGCGGCATCGTCAACGAGCACGATCTCTATGTTGCCCTCACCACGGGGCAGATCCGCGCCGCGGCGAGCGACGTGTTCGTGCACGAGCCCCCGGCGTGTGATGACCCGCTCATCCATCTGGATAACTTCATCGCGACCTTCCACATCGGCGGCAGCACCTACGAGTCGCTCGAGCGTGTGAGCAACCGCGCCGTGGACTATGTGTTCGCGTACACCGGTGTGCCGGAGCAGAAGGAAGTCATAGGATCCTGACGGGGTCTCCCCGGTATAAGGGCCGCGGCAGAAAGCCCCGGAGCATTGCTGCTCCGGGGCTGCCTACCGGTTTATCTGCCAATCGGCATTACTTGATAAAACCATTGCAGAAGTTCCTTGAGCCAGTCGAACAGCTTGCTGTAACCCATGTGATCGTTCATCGTATATTCCTCCTTTCACAGATTTTTCTGCAGGGCCGGCCGGCTGTGTGTAAAAGCCCCGGAGCATTTCTGCTCCGGGGCGGCTGCAAACCAGATCAGTCGATCGGCATGGTCAGGGAGTTTGCGATCTCCTGCACGATTTCCTGTGCTTCGTACTCCTTGCAGATGCCGAGAATTTTCGCAGTCAGTTCCAGAGCGCCATACAACATAGTCCGTTTACCCCTTTCGTCAGATTTCCAATGCCGCCGCACACATTCGGCGACGCTGGATGGTTGATATTACCGGTTACAAGGCCATAATACCCGAAAAACAGGCAAAACGCAATGGACAAATAACTGAGAATGTAACGTTTAGCTGAAATTCGCAACCGTTTGTCATTTTTCCCGTATCACCGGCGGCTGCAGCCGTTTTCTGTGCGCTTCGATGCTGCGGGCTGTGTAGGGCACGCGGGAAGCATCTGTTTTTCCGACAAAAAAATCCCGGAGCCGAAGCTCCGGGATTTTCCTATGCTGTTTTTACATGGCGAGCCAGTTCGGCAGCGCATCGGAGATCGCATCAACGATCGCCTTCGCTTTCTCTTCGCCGCACTTGCCGAGGATATCGGAAGCGATGCCAAGGCCAGTCTGAATAAGACCCATGTTACTTTACCCCTTTCATCAGATTTCCAACGCCGTCCCACACAATAGACGACATCGGATGGTTGGTATTGCCGGTTACAAAATGTATTATAGCAAAAAAACGGTCAAAACGCAACGGACATATATATGCTATGTGTAACATTATGTAACGTTTTGAGTGAAATTGTTAAGAGCGGGAGCGCGGATTTGTCTTCAAATGCAATATTTGTTACATAGTCTGACATTTCGACACCGGTATGGGTAAAACTGCACTGGTTGTCCGTTTTCGCGGGTGAAATCGGCGTTATGGAAACCATTTTTCCACATTGCCAACAGAGTTTTCAACATAAATGCAGTGCAATTAACGAAGTTATGTAAACGAATCGCCGCTTTCTGGCCTGCATTCCACCCCTCATGCGACAGTTCTCCGCCCAGACACACGCGTCCGCTGCTGCCGCACATTTTCTGCCCGGCGGCCGCCGGCTGCGCGCGCAAAAACCCCGGGAGCACACGGCTCCCGGGGCGGATGGTGATGCAGTTTGCGTGCCGGCTCACTGGCCGATGAGCTGGCAGTAGCGCATGATGATGGCCGAGGCCTGCGCGCGCGTGGCGCTGCCCTGCGGGGTGAGGTAGGTCACGCCGTAGGATTCGATGCCGGAGATCAGGCCGTTGCCCACGGCCCAGTTCATGGCGGCGTAGGCCCAGTTGGCGACGCTGCCGGCGTCGGGGAACTGGCCCAGCGACGTGCCGCCGCCGGTAAACGCGGGCGCGTACTTGGCGGTGTAGCCATAGAGGATGACAGTCATCTGCTCGCGGGTGATGTCAACGTTCGGGGCGAACGTGGTCGCGCTCGTGCCGGCGACGATGTCGTTGGCGTAGGCCCAGGCGACGGCCTCGTAGAACCAGTCGCCGGGTGCAACGTCCGTGAACGGCAGGTAGTAGTTGCCGTAGTCGGCCGTGTCGCCGGAGAGGTTATAGAGGATCTGCACGATCTGGGCGCGCGAGCAGACCGCGTTCGGGGAGAACGTGCCCACGCCGGTGCCGACCATGAGGCTGCGGCGCACGCAGTAGTCAATGCCCTCGTGCGACCAGTCGGCCGGGCCGGCCACGTCACGGAAGCCGTAGCTCGGGCAGCTCGGGCCGCCGGGGCAGACGGTGCTGCCGCCGGTGGGCGGGATGACCTCTTCCTTCGTCTGGCCGCAGATGGTGCAGGTGTAGGTGCGCACGCCGGGGGTGGTGGCGGTCGGCGCCGTGGTCACTTTGCCCGCGTCCCACTTGTGCGTGTGTGCGCCCGTGGCGGGGATGACCTCGGTCTTGACCTCGCCGCAGACGGTGCAGGTATAGGTGCGCACGCCGGGGGCGGTCTCGGTCGGCTCGGTGGTCACCTTGCCGCTGTCCCACTTGTGGCCGAGCGCGGGCTTGCTGTTGCGCTTTTCGGTCGCGCCGCAGCCGCTGCAGGTATAGAGGTCGTAGCCGTCCGCCGTGCAGGTGGGTGCCACGGTCCTGGTGAACTGATAGTCGTGCGCACCCGTTGCGGGGATGGGAGCCGTCTTGGTCGCGCCGCAGACGGCGCAGGTGAACGTGCGCACGCCCGGCTCGTTCTCGGTCGGCTCCGTGGTCACGGTGCCGTTATCCCAGGTGTGCTCGCCGGTGGCGGGGATCTCCTTGGTCGAGATGACCTCACCGCAGTTGGAGCAGATGGTGTCGACGCGGCCGGCCTCGCCGCAGGTGGCGGGCACGGTGTTTTCCGTCGTGCCGTAGCCGGTGTGCAGGCACGCACCCTTGCTGCTGACGGTGTAGCCCTGCCACTTGCCGTCCGCATCAAACGTCCAGCCGTAGACCGGGTCGGGGTTGTAGTGGATGGTGACGATAGCGGGCTCGAAGCTGTGCTCGGCCGCGCCGGCGGGCTCGACCGTCGGGGGCGCGCCGTAGCAGCGCACGTCCCCCAGCGCGGTGCAGCCGGTGAACGCGTTGTGGCCGACGCGCGTCACGGTACCGGGCAGTTTCATGTCGGCCAGCGCGGTGCAGCCCTGGAAGCAGCCGTCGGGAATGGCGGTCACGCCCGCGGGCAGCGTCACATCCGTCAGCGCGACGCAGCCGTTGAAGGCGGACGCGCCGAGCTCCGTCACCGTCGCGGGGATGGGCGCAGTGACGAGTGATTTGCAGCTTTCAAACGCGAGATCGCCGATGGCGGTCACGGTGCCGGCGTATTTGACGTTCAGCAGCTTCGTGCAGTCGGCAAAGCACTTGCCGGGCACGGCCGTGATGGCGGCGGGCAGAGTGGTGTTCGTGAGGCTGGTGCAGGAGTCGAACGCGCCGCGGCCGAGGCTCTGCAGCCCGTCGGGCAGCGTGACGGCGGTCAGCCCGTCGCCCGCGAGACCAAAGTCGCCGATCTCGGTCACACCTTTGGGGATGGACATACCCGTGAGCTTGGAGCACATGGCGATGCCGTAGCGGCCGATGCGCGTCACGCTGTCGGGCAGTGTGACCTGCGTGGCGGCCGGCAGGCAGAACAGAGCGTAGCTGCCCACGTTCGTGACGCCGTCTTTGATGACGACCTTTTTCAGCTCGCCCTCCAGCTTGAAGTTGCCGAAGCTCGTGAGCATACCCAGCGCTTCATAGTTCCACCACGGGGCGAGGTTGCCCTCGGGGAAGTTGAAGTCGGGCATCACTCCGGTGCCGGAGATGGTCAGCGTCTTGCCGCTGAGAACACCGGTGGAGACCTCCCAGTGCAGGCAGTTGTTCTCACCGAAGTCGCCCGAGGTGGCCGCGGTCGCAAAGCCGCTGAGAATGGCATCCGTGTCAAGATCCGGGATCTCAAACTCCTCCTTGAGCTGATCGATCTTCTCCTTGATGAGCTTCTCGGCGATCTCCTTTTTCAGATCGTCGAGTTTGCTGGCCGATGCGTTCACGGTCAGGCCGGAGAACAGTCCCACGACCAGAACCAGACACAGTGCCAGCGAGAGCACGCGTTTTTTCATCGTTTCTTCCTCCTTTGTTGTGATGCGTGTGTACAACCGTAATACCTGTCTGTCGTGAATATACCATATAAGCGGGAAAGTGTGCAATGGGGATTTCCAGAAAAAACGTTTTGATCGTTACATTTTGTTGCATTTGTGTAAATAAAATGTGCATTTTTTCGCGCCCATGCGCGCACGACCCGTTGCAAAAGCGGGGCGCGTCCTGTATACTTGCTGTGTAGACATATTTCCCCGTATGTCCATTCCAGGAGGGAGGAACCATATGAAAAAACGAGTGTTGTCGCTGCTGCTGTGCTTTGTGCTCGCAGCCGGATTGCTGAGCGTGTGCGCCCCGCCGGCGCAGGCGGGCACGATCGCGGGTGCGTTTGAGCAGTTCATCAAACAGCCCGGCCAGATCAAAAAACTCTTCGGCAATGAGGTCGCCCATGGCGATTGCGGCCCCGCCGGGGATGAGGCCAGCGTACATTATAAAATTTACGAAGTCACGAACCCCACGGTCGTGCAGGACAACCCCTTCCTGCAGCAGATCTGGCAGATCCACGACTATCGCGAGGACGCGCAGTATTACGGCGTGTATATCTTCGGCGACGGCCCGATGGCGGACTACGCGGTCAAGGGTCAGAAAGCCCCGTGGATGGGCAACGTGGAGGTCACGGAGTATAACGACAAGGGGCAGAAGCTCGGCACGACCGTCGTGGAAAACCTCGGCGAGGACTATCTCGTCCTGGCCTACATCGCCGGTGCGACGGATGAGGAGTGGAACGGCCGCACGGAGCACTACACCGGTGTGACGAACGTCGGCAACTGCGCCTTCAAGGACTGCCAGTACCTCACGTGCATGTTCCTCAATGACGACATTACCACCATCGGCGACCATGCGTTTTATGCGGACGAGTACCTCTCGGCCATCAACATGCCGCGCGATCTTGAGCTCATCGATAAGTACGCCTTCTACGGCTGCGACACGCTCACCTTTGTGCGCGCGGGTGCCTGCAGCCGCCTGCGCCGCATCGAGGACCATGCGTTCTACAGCTGCACCATGCTCGCCGAGCTGCGCCTGCCGAACGGCCTGACGTACATCGGCCCGTGGGCCTTTGCCTGGGACCGCATCCTCGGTCAGGAGGACACGACGCTCGGCCTGCCATCGAGCCTGCAGACGATCGGCACGGGCGCGTTCGCGTTCGTCAACCACCACAAGAACCTCAACATTCCGGCCAACGTCACGAGCATCGGTGACTACGCGTTCATGTGCGATTATTATATGAACAACCTCACCTTCAGCCCCGGTGACAAGCCCCTCACCATCGGCGTGGCCGCGTTCTTCGGCGACAACCATATGAAGACCGTCGATCTCTCCAACCGCGTCGCGCAGATCGGCAAGTGCGCCTTTGCCGGCTGCGAGATGCTCGAGGAAGCCTACTTCGGAGACAGGATCGACACGATCCAGGACCGTGCCTTCACGAGCCTGGATAATGCCATGAAGATCCTCGTCGAGGGCGTGCTCAACGGCATTCTCCGTCCGGACGATACTGACCAGAACGCCGATCAGGCCGGTGACATCAGCACGGCCTTCAATATGATCGCGAAGATCACGAAGCTCAAGCGCGCCGTCTTCAAAAACGACCCCGCCAAGAGCATCTACGGCGCGGCGGATTCCAACCGCTCCTTCCCGGATGACTGCGTGGTCTATTACCCGCAGGGCAGCCATACCTGGGCCGCCGAGCTCAAGGACGACGGCACGTGGCAGGGCTACAAGACCGGTCTCTGGCACGGCGACCACATCGCCCAGTTCGCCGATACGGTCGTCGCCCCCACCTGCACGGAGCAGGGCTATACGCACCATGTCTGCACGGTGAAGGACTGCCCCTATGACCCCGTGGACGACACGTTCGTTTCCGCCACCGACCACACCTGGGTCAAGACGCAGACGAACCCGCCCACCTGCACCGCGCAGGGCACGGCGTTTTATAAATGCTCGGCCTGCGGCGCGACCCGCACCGAGAAGATCGCGGCCCTCGGCCATGACCTGAGCCGCTGCGACCTCGTCCCGGACGCCACGTGCACGAAGCCCGGCCGCGCCGTCGGCACCTGCGCGCGCTGCGGCGTGAAGATCGATGAGGTCATCCCCGCCAAGGGCCATGACTACAGCTATAAGTCCGCCTCCAGCACCGAGCCGACCTGCACCGAGTCCGGCCGCTACAAGGGCACCTGCCCGGTGTGCGGCAAGGATTATAACGACACCATCCCCGCCCTCGGCCACGACTGGGGCGAGTGGGTCACGACCATCGAACCGACGTACACGACCGTCGGCTACCGCTATCACCTCTGCGCCCGCTGCAACACGCGCGAGGGCGAGGACATCCCGAAGCTGCATACCCACACGTGGGATGCCGGCGTCGTGACGCAAAAGCCCACCGCGACGGAGCCCGGCATCAAGACCTTCACCTGCACCATCTGCGGCGAGACCAAAACGGAGTCCATCCCCGCCACCGGCGTGCCGGATGTCTGCCCCGGCGGCCCGACCTGCCCGGGCTACGCCTTCCGCGACATGCCCGTGCCCACCGATTGGGCGCATGAGGGCCTGGATTATTGTATCTATCATGGCTATATTGCAGGCACCTCGGCCAGCACCGTCTCGCCGAACGGCGTGTGCACGCGTGCCCAGCTCGTGAGCATCCTCTACCGCGTGCAGGGCGAGCCCACGACCGTCAAAGGCTATGAACTTTCGAAGCTCCGCGCCCCGTTTGATGACGTGCCGCGCGGCCAGTGGTATACCGACGCCATCTGGTGGGCGAAGCTCATGGGCGTCGTCGCCGGCACGAGCGCCACGACCTTTGACCCGGAAGGGGAGATCACGCGCGAGCAGCTCGCCGTCATCCTTTATAACTACACGAAACAGTTCGCGCCCGGCAGCCTCACGGCGACCGGCTCGCTCGCCGGCTTCCCGGATGCGGCCAGCGTCTCGTCCTGGGCGCGTACGGAGATGGCCTGGGCCGTCGGCAACGGCCTCATCTCCGGCACCGGCAGCGGCAGTGTTGCCTACCTCACCCCGCAGGGCAGCGCCACGCGCGCACAGGTCGCAGCCATCCTCATGCGCTTTGAGCAGGCCATGGCCTGAGCGCAGACCCCATCACGCACAAATCCCCGGAAGCAGTTTGCTTCCGGGGATTCCTTTCTTTCGTACAGTTTACATAACTTTATGCCAGACGGCGCATCGCAGAATTCTTAGAACTGAACCGGCGCTGGAGTTTACATAACGCTTATCCCTTGCGCCCGCGCAGCATCGCCGCGATCGTCACGGCGCCATAGCCGCTCTGCTGCCAGAGATCGTCGGGCACGGTGCCGCCGTTGCGCAGGATGAGCGTGATCTGCCGCCGCGCCTCGCTGCGCGCGGCCTTTTCCGCCTTCTCCTGCGCGGCTGCGTCCTTCTCGGCCGCGTCCTTTTCGTCCTTGGCCTTCTTGTCGGCGGCGGCCCTGGCGTCGGCGAGGGCCTTGGCCTGCTGCTGCACCTTGCTGTCCGCGCGGGTGTAGTCCGCGTCGTCCATGTCGAGCAGCGCGGCGATCTGCGCCTTCGTCACACTATCGCGGCTGTCGGCCGCGTCGAGCAGGCTGTCGATGGCACTCAGGCGCGTCCTGCGCTCGCCGCTGTAGCGCTCGTAGGCGAGCTGTGCCAGCTCCGGCAGCTTGCCTGCGAGCATTGCGCGGTAGTACCCGCCCGCCTGCTGAGAGGCCGCAACGGCCGCCGTCGAGGCCTGCCCGCCCGTCAGCGCGGCCGCCGTGCCGAGGGCGTTGGCCGCCGCGAGATCGGCCTGCCGTTCGTACTGCTGCCGGTAGGCGGCGTAGAGCTTGTCCGATGCCGGGTCGTAGTCAAATTCCTCACCGAGCAGCGTGTCGAGCATCCGGTCGATGCGGTTCCGCTGGGCGGTCGTGCCGCGCTCAGACAGCAGCGTCTCTGCCTCGCGGCGGTGCGTGCCGTCATAGTCCGGCACGTCCTCCACCGGCAGGTACTGCAGGTAGTCGTTCGTCTGCTCCTGATCGGCCATGCCCTCGCCGCGGATCTTCGCGTTGCGCTGCTGCTCGTAGATGGCGGCGGCCGCGTTGTCGCCGCGCTGGGCCGCCCGCTCCATGAGCGCGGCGTAGTCGGTGTCCTTGTCGTAGTTGTATTTTGTCGCCATAGGTTCTCCTTTCCTCAGTGCTGCGGTCCGGCGGCGGTCTCCGTGCGCGTGAGCGACAGCAGCCGCCACGCCCCCGTGCCCGTCAGCCGCAGGCGAAAGTGGTCGCACCGGCGCGGCAGCACCGGCAGGTTGACGGAGCGCTTCGCGCCCGCCGTCACGGCCGCGAGCGTGTGCCACTGTCCGTCGGAATCATACTGTACCGCCGCCGTGATGCTTGCGCCCGCTTCCGCCTCCAGCCGCAGCTGTACGCGCAGCAGGCGCTTGCAGTCCGGGCTGCCGCTGACGAAGTCGCCCGTCTCGAGCAGACTCTGCATCTGTGCCGTGCTGCCGGTTCCGAAGCGCCAGACGCCCCGCGCGTCCTGCGCGTAGAGCGCGCTGCCGCGCCGGGCAAAGGCGCGCGCGTGAAAATCGTCCTCGCGGCTCCACAGGCCGCTGCGCGTGTCGTATGCGAACAGGTGCCAGGCGTTTTTTTCGTCACGCGCCGAGAGATACCAACGTGTGCCCTCCGTGCCCGCCGCTCCGTCCGAGAGCGTGCGCCCGAGCGTGTCGCCGATGCGCGTCGGCCGTCCGCCCGCCGTGCGCGCCGGTCCGGCGGGGGAGAGGTAGTAGAGCGTCTCCGCCGCCGTCACGAGCGTGCGGCCGGAGCCCTGCTCTGCACCGAGCGCGGCCGAGGCCACGAGCTGGAAGTTGTCCGGCCGCGTGCCATACAGCCGCCAGAGCCCCTCCGGCTTGAGGAACACCACACCGCTGCCCGTCGCTGCGCAGCCGGAAAAATCGCCCGGCGCGCCGACGTCCACGCTCCACGACGCCGTGGCGACGGCGCCGTTTTCGTCCGCCTCGTACCAGAACCAGCTCAGCGGGTCGCCCAGCTTTGTGCACCACACGGTGTCGTGCGCGCACGCCCAGAGCCGGTTGCCGTAGCTGCACGCGTGCTGCGCGTCGGGCAGCCGCCGCGTGATCGTCACGCCGCTGACCGTGCCCGCGCGCACGAACGTGTCCGGGTCGAAGATCAGCTTTGCGCCGTCGATGCCGCGCAGGATGTACGTGCCGTTATTGCGTGCGTCGCCGAAGCCGCTGAGCGTCACGGCATCGCCCACGCGAAAGCGCGTGCCCGCGCCGTCGGCCTGCAGCACGTTCGCGCGCCCGGCGTCGCCGGTGTCGTCGCTGCTGCCGAGCGTTACCGTGCCGGTCCAGCTCGGCTCGGCGCTGCCGAATGTGCCGTCCGCCGGCCGGAACCAGATCTTGTCCGGCCAGATGAGCACCGTGCCGCCGAGCTCGGCGAACACTTTCGCCGTGTCCGTGAGCGTGCAGCCCGGCACGGCCTCGCCGTTATGATACAGCGCCGTGCCCGCGCACCAGAGCAGCCCGTCCCCGGCCGCGAACAGGCCGTTCGGCTGCCCGGTGGACGGGTAGCTGAGCGTGCGGCCCGGCCGCGTCGCGAACAGGGGGCTGTCGGCTGCCGAGCCGTTGATCATTTCGTAAATGCCGCCCTCGGGACAGGCCGGCCGGTGGTCGTAGCCGCCGAAGGCGGTCTGCACGTGCCGGACGGCGGCCATGCTCCGCGGGAATGTGGGTAGATGCATGCCTTGCCTCCTTACAGATCGAGCGGCTGCCCGTTGTGATACAGCGTGCCGCACAGGTCGATCTTACCGGCCGAGAGCTTCAGCTCCGGCACATCGCCGCGCGTCGCGGAGATCACTGCGCCGCTCTTGTGAAAGATGAGATATTTGCGCTCGAGGCTGTTCTCGCTGCCGATGTGCAGCGTGTCGGCCACGGTCGTGATGCCGTTGAGGTCGATCTTATCGGCCGAGAGCGTGACGCTGCTGCCGCCGTTGTTGATGGCGGCGACGATGGACGCCGCGTTCACGCCGTCGGCGTCGGCCACGAGCGCGATGCGCGCGCCCTGGTCGCTCACGGTCTGTTCGAGCGCGGCGACATTGCCCTCGGCCGACGTCAGGCGCACATTCAGGGCGTCGGCATCAAGGCTCAGCTGCGCGATGTCGCCGTCGGCCCCGTCGATGCGCGCATGGATCGGCGAGACGAGCCGCGAAAGCGCCACGGCGTTGAAGTTTTCCGCGCCGAGGTTTGCCAGCGTGTACTGCAGCGCCTCGAGCAGGCGCGGCACAGTCTCCTCGAGCGCTGCGAGCCGCTGCTCCACGGTCTCATGTCCGGTGCGCTCCGGCAGCGGAAAGTCCAGCGGGGAAAAGTCCGTCATGCGTCACCGTCCCCTCCGCCGCGCTGCGACACGTCCGCGCGCAGCACGGCAATGGCCCGCACGAGAAATTGCGGCAGCGGCGCGCCGAGCGCCCCGGCGTTTTCGATCACGCTGCCGAGTTCCGTCAGCAGGTACCACGCCGTCACGAGCGGGCACAGCAGCACGTCATACTGCACGCCCAGCCCCGGTACGCTGCCGAGCAGCGCCCGCAGCGCAAAGTCCAGCAGCGCCGCCACGAGCACGCCGGCCACGCTGCCGGCCTTGTGCCACAGCCCCTCGCGGGCGCGGCGGCTGCTCCACGTGCCCGCGTGCAGGGCCGCAGCGCTGCCGGTGGCGTAGTCGAGCACCATGGCCAGAAACCAGGCGGCCGCCAGCCAGCCTGTCCAGCCCCAGAATGCCGTCAGCGCCGCGGCGGCCGCAGAAGCAGCCGCCTTGATCGTTGTGAGTCTGTCCATTTATGTCTCCTTTGCTTCGTCGATCATCCGCTGGCACACGATCATCGTGCGCAGCATATCCTCCGACAGGTCGAGCCTGCCGCCCGTGCCGCCTTGGAGTGCGCCGCGGTCGATGAGCCGCTGCGCCTCCTCCCGCGCCCAGCTTGGGACTTCTTCGATCGTGTTGTACCTGATCATGTCCTCATCGTCCTCCTCATCATTTTTGTGCATCTCTGCATAAACATCCCTTCGGAACCCGTCCATCGTGTAGCCCATGCCATAGGTATTCCACAACAGCTCAGGGTCGGCGTGGTTGCTGGCCACGCCGCGCCGGTGTCCCTCCGCGTGGCCGATGATGACGCCGTCGGCCAGCGGGTCAAGGCTATACATTTCGCAAAGCTGTGCAAACAGCTCCACGGCGGCGTGGTACGTGCCCGTGATCTGCTCGGCCGCCTCGGCATAGGACATACTCACGTCTGGCTCCGTCATTTCCACGCCGATGTGCGTGCCGTTGGCCGCGCCGCCGCAATGCCAGCCGCGCATCTCCCACGGCAGCGTCTGGTATACCGTGCCGTCCGCCTGCACGAACGCGTGCACGCAGACCGACTGTCCGCCCGGCTGGTACTGGTCAAAGTACCGCGCCAGTACGGCGGCGCTCGGCTGCGGCGTGCCGATGCTGTGCAGCATCAGCCCCTGCGGGTACAGCGGGATTGCCGCCTGATAGCACTTGTTTTTCGTGGCAAAAGCCTCGATGATGTCCATCTGCTGTTACCTCCTTCATCTCTGCATCTCATCAATCCAATGATGTAGGGCATCCTGTAAAATCAACAAGAGCCTCTTTTGCGCCTCATTATAAGATTTCCTCGTTCTTTGTCACCACAACGCCATCGCCCGTGCCTTGAGCAGAGAACACGATATAGCCAATGTTGCCATAGTCGGCGTAGCTGGGATCCAGTACAATCTTATAATATTTGTCTCCTAGTTTTGTCACCGTGGCCATGCCGGATAGCGTTGCGAACTGCTTGCAGAAATAGCAGCCGCCCGTAGCGCCAGAAAAAGCGCCTAAGCGTTCATGGCCATTGCCTTCGAGCGTTGCGCCCTTGACATAGATGACATCAGACGGCTGCACTGCGATAGCGCCGGTACACCAGCAGGCCGCGTCTGTGCCATAGTACGGCTTTGCCGAGGACGCATACGCGCCATTGCGATAGCCTTTTCCATCCCATACGCCGCTCTTAGTGCTGGGGTCTACGGCTTCCGGCAGCACGTTGGTATAGCTCGGCACATACACCGCCGCCGTGATGGTAATCTCAATATTCCCGCTGACATCCGGTATGCTGATAATCCCGTCTGCGTAGTACAGTGCCGTCACTTCCGCGCCGCCCATCTTGACCATGACGGTCGCACCATTGAGCACATAACCGTTGCTGGCAGTAATGGTCGCATAGTAGGCATCGCCTTCTGTTACGGTCGTTGCAGTATTGCTGCTGGTGCAGCCCGTGAGGGTATTGGTCACGGTGTACTCCTGCGGCGGCACAACGACTTCTCCGGCGTCTCCGGAGATCATAGCCGCGCGAAAAGCGTTGATCTCCGCAGCTGTAATCCCATTGGCGACCGCCCACGCCACCACCTTCTCATTGTCATTCTCCCCGGTGTAGGTGTCCCGGAAGTATTTGATAAGCGGGTACCACCCATTTCCGTTGGTGACGTTGTAGTTGGTGCTCCGGAACCGTTTCCCGTCTGCCTCGTCCGAAAATGCCGTCAACTCGTAGTCCTTATCCTTGTCGCTCTGAGATACACCCAACAATGAAAGCAGAAGGTAGGCGATTGTTCCGGTCCGGTCTGAACCACTCATGCAGTGGAAATAGCATGGTTTGTTTGCGGCCACGCAAGCCATCACCTTTTTCAGGACTGCTACCGTCCGGGCTGAGGCTGCGCTGGTGCTGACGGCGTTGGCGTAGAAATCCAGCGACTGGTGATAATACTCCACGCTGCCGCCAAGCGGCGAGGTGGTGATGCTGCCGGTCTCACTGTTGTTGCGCAGGTCAATGTCCGTTGCAACGCCGAGCCAGTCTACAATCGTTGCCTTGTCGGCATCTGTGATGCTACCAAAATGGCCGCCTCTGAATATCTTTCCGTACTTCACGCGGCCACCGGTACAAGCCCAGCCGCCGAGATCGCGGACGTTCCACACGCTGGGCGTGTAGATCATACGCACACCGCCCTCGGGCACAATCTTGTAGGTTTTTCCGCCAAAAGCGAATGTACCGGCCTTCAGCGGCTCCATGTTGTAGATCACGCCAGCTCCGGAAACCGCGTCGCTTCTGGTCTTACCGCCCTGCGCAACCGTGAGTGCGGTGTTGGCCGGAACTTTGATCCTCAACCCATCCGGTTCTTCCTTGCTGTAGGCCGTCGTCGCCGAATAATACGGCGTGACCTTCGTAACGGAGTAATCGTCTGCGTTTTCACTGTAGTCTACATTGGCAATAAACGCCGCCGCCGTCGCATTCATCTGGCGGTACTGGACAGTGTTTTCTAAGCTATCGTCCACAATGGGGCTGCCGGAAATAGCCGCGATAGCCGCTGCCATCTCCCCAATTTTGTAGGCGGGCGCCTCGCCGTTCTTTGCCCGGATAGCGTTGGCAATCGCCTGCACAGACGCTTCTTCATACAGCTTCTTCGCCATCAGTAGCTCACCTCGCTCCCATCCGCGATCGTCACGGTCTGCGCCGTGCTGCCGTCATAGGTGACGGTGGTGCTGCCGATCTTGATCGTCAGTGCGTTGGGATTTTTCAGCGCTGTGGGAATGGCAGTCTTAACATATTCGACGGTCGCGGCCGCATTGGTGTCTGCGTCGGTCGGCGTTTTCACACCGGTAAGCAGTGTTGGGTTGCCCTCGTCCACGTCAGAAATATCAAGTGTATACTTGTGCCCGCTGCCGGTTGGGGACAGGCCGACACCGCTTCCAAGAGTTTCGTCCGCGGGAGCTAGTGACAAAAAGCCCGTAAACTGTGGGCTGTCGTGGCCAACAGCGCCGATGTTCTTACGTGCCTGAAACTGCTGCGCCACGTCCAATGTCTGTGCCGCGTCGTATCGCACCGCGCCAGTCCCGGCAGCCCTGCCATCTACATACGCCTTAGTCGCTGCATCATCGTCCTCGGTTGGCGATGCCACTTTCAGGCGGGCAAGCGGAACCGTATCGTCGACGCCAGCCGCGCCATGCGCAAGCTTTCCCGCGTCGTCCGCCGCTTTCGTAAAGTGGATATTTTCGCCAGTACCGAATGACAGCCCGTCGCCCGAAAACAGCGCGCCCGTGACACGCAGGTTGCCGGTCAGCGTGCCGCCTGTCTTGTCGAGTTTTCCGTCCAGCGCCGCCTTGACGGCCTTATTCTGCACGGGGTTTTCCGATGCTGCATCCAGCGCGGCATCCACGGTGGTCTTGTTTGCACCCGCCTCCACGCCGTCGAGCTTAGCCTTATCAGCAGCAGACATAAGGCCTGCCGCACCGGTTGTCGCTTCCGCTGTTCCCGCTTTACCGTCCAGTGCGGTTTTGACGGCCTTGTTCTGGACTGGATTCGTGCTGGACGCATCCAGTGCTGCGTCCACGATGGTCTTCGTTGCACCAGACTCGATGTTGCGCAGTTTGGTGTAATCCGACGCTGACATTAGGCCCGCACGATTGCTGTTCGCGGGCTGCGTTTCCTCATGAAGTATCTCGAGGCTGCGCGCAATAATGCCATTCTCCACGGCGTTTTTGGACTCGGTGTCCAGCGCGTCATCGACAGGGAAGATGGATTCTTTGGTGCGCAGCGCATAGGCTCCGTCCACGACCTGAATCAGCATCGTATCGTTTTTGACACTGACCGGGGGCAGAGTGCCGCGGCTGTCAATATACTCCATGACCACCTTGTTCTGCACAGGGTTGGTAGATGTGTCCGACATGGCGTCGTCGACGATGGTCTTGGTCGCGCCGTCCTCCACGCCGTCCAGTTTGACCTTATCCGCCGCAGACATCAGGCCGTTGGCGGACGTGGTCGCCACTGCCGTACCGGCTTTCGCGTTCAGCGCCGCCGTCACGGTCTTGTTCATGATCGCTGCCGTGGACACCGGCGACAGCGTGTCGTCCACGTCCACATCCTTGGCGTGCGCCTCAACGGTGTCGAGCTTGCGCTTATCCGCCGCCGACATCAGGCCGTCGGATTTCTGCGTTGCGGCCGCTTTGTCCGCCTTCGCGTTCCAGGCTGCCATTTTTCCCGCCGTGATGCCGTCAAGCACCGCAAGATTTTTGTGCGTGTGCCGTGCCTTGGTGTTGGCGGCGATCTCTTTGACCAGCCCCGGCGTTGAGGCTGTGGCACCGTTCGTGCGCTGGTACCACTTGGCGTATTCGTCGAGCGCGGCGTTAAAGAGCATCATGCTGTCGGTGTAGTGCGCCGTTTCATGCGCGGCATAGTCGCACATGGCGATGACGTAGTACACGTACAGCCGGTCAAACGGTGCGGGCACGAGCAGCTTGGTGCTGCGGTCGGTGTCCGCGTCGTAGGTGATGCACTGTTCGGGCGCCGTGCCGAGGATGCGCGTCTGGATCATGCTCTCGCACTCGTTGAGCCACAGGAGCTTTGCCGTCTCGTCCCACGCGTTCGGGCAGATGGCGTCGATGCGCGTGAGCGCCTGCTGAAGCGTCGCCATGGTCAGAGCCCCAGCGCGCCGCTCTCGGCGGCAAAGCGGGCGGTCTCGCGCTCGATGAGCGCGCCGGTGCGCGCATCCTGCGCCTCACCCTGGGCGAGCACGAGCGCGAAGCGGCGCGGAATGGTCACGTCCTCGCCGCGCGGGATGCGCACGGTCTCGCCGTTGACGGTCACGACCTTGTCCTCCTTATAGCTGCCGTTGTCGCGGAACAGACGTACGGTCACGGGTTCGCTCAGCCAGGCCTCAGCGGCGGCGCGGTCGGTTTTTTTTCTGGTTGCCATAGTATATTCCTCCTTGTGTGCATGGGTGCCTCCCGCCGCGTGGGCGGGAGGCACGGGGTGGATTTCTTACTCGGTGTAGGTGCTGCAGGTCTCGATGCGGCGGATGGCACTGTCGTCGAGACGCACGGCGACCTTCGTGGCCTTCCAGCCGACGCTCGCGCGCTGGTTGAGCGGGTCGCCCGTACCGGCGGAGCCGAGCTGCTTGACGATGTGCTCGAGGCCGCCGCCGGTGATCTCGGTCGTGCCGTAGCCGTCGGCACCGAGCACGAGCGTGACGTACACGTCGCGGCCCTGCGCGCCGGCCTCACCGGGGTAGATGATGGCGTTGTCCTCGGCCGTGACGGCGGCGTCCACGGTCATGGAGCTCGCGGTGTTGGCCGTGACGGTCACGCATGCGTTGCCGATGAGCACCTGACGGCCGACGAGCGCGCCGGACTTGACCGTGCCGCCGTCGAACGAGAAGGTGGTCTTGCCGCTCACTGCGCCGTTCGTGAGCAGGGTGCGGCTGTCGCTGGCAAGATCCTCTGCGTGGAAGATCTTCGCCTCCGTGCTCTCTACGAAGCGGCAGCCCTCAATCTTGCCGATCTCGCCCTCGTACATGTGCTCGGTGTCCACGTACTGGTGCGGCGCCAGCCACTTCGGGTCGTTCATGAGGTCATAGGCCACGTCGGGGTGGATGATGACCGGGAACGCGCCGTCGATGCGGCGGCAGTTGGCGTTTTTGAGCGCGCGCACGGCGCGGCGGATGCAGTCGACGGTCAGGTAGTTGTTGTCGGTCGCATTTGCATTGCCGCCCTGCAGCAGGTAGCGCGCGGACACGGACTCGTCGGCGTACTGCACGTTGTCGCCGCCGACGAGCACCTCGCGCGTGATCGTGTCGAGCGTACGGCCGGCCTGCGCGCCGAGCAGCTTCGTGGCAATGGTGAGGTTGTTGTCGATGGCGGTCAGCAGCAGCAGGTCGCTCATCTGGATGTAGCCGCCGTACTGGCGCACGGCCGCCTCGACGGTGGTCATGCTCAGGCTCTGGCCGTCGGGGGTCACGCCCTCGGTCAGGGCGGTCAGCGCCTTGCCGAGCGGGGCAAAGCGGCGGAACTGGATCGTCTTGCCGCCGTTTGCGGGGATGGGGTGCTTCTGCGCGAACTGGTCGTGCACGAGCTCGGGCTCGGCCGCGTCGATGAGGTAGTCCGAGTAGAACGTCTTCATCTCCTCGGTCAGGCTCTGCTGGGTGGTCACCTGCGTGTTTGCGTCAAACAGGCGCAGGTCCATGCGGATGTTTTCCATACTCATGTCTCCTTTTTTCTCTGCTGTCCGCTTCCGGGGACAGCACCGGGGCAGCGCCCGGCCGCTGCGCTGCCGTGTGTTTCGGTCTCCTGCGCGGGGACGCGGCCGGTGTCCTCCGCAACGTGGCCGGGGTAGGCCGCGGCCAGCTGCCGCAGGCCTGTCACGGCCACGGTAAACGCCGCGCGCACATCGGCCCGGTCGTCCGCTGCGATGGCTGCGTGTCCGGCGCAGAGCGTCTGCTGCACGCCCTGCGCGCCCAGCTGATCGAGCGCGCCCGCCAGCGCGCACACGAGCGCCGACGCCCCGGCGCACACGATGTCTCTGCCCGGGCAGAAGTCCGCGTGGCCGTCCGCGCGCAGCACGCACCGCCCGTCCCGGCGGATGTACGCGAAGCGGGTCACAGGCTCAGCTTCACGCGCTCGCCGCGCTCTGCGCGCGCAGCGAGCGCTGCGCGGTCGGCGCGGCTCATGCGCGACACGTCCGGCCGCACCACGATGCCGGCCCCGCCGCCGCCCAGGCCGTTTTCGGCCGGGCGCAGGCCGCGGGCGCGGATGTGCTCGGCCACGCGCTGCTCGGCGCTGCGGCCCGCGCGCACGCACGCCGCCTCCAGCAGCGCCTGCGCGTGCAGCGCAAACCACGCCGTGCGCACGTCCACGCCTGCGCGCAGCAGCGCGCAAAACTGCGTGTCCTTCAGCGCCGCGCCCAGATCAAAGTCCGGGTACTGCGCCGTCAGTTCGTCCGCCTCGCGCGACCAGCGCACGGCAGTTTCCTCGGCCGCGCGGCGCGCCCGCTGCGCATTCCGGCGTTCGATGGCCCCGCGCAGCGCGCCGACGGTCACGGTTTCCTCAGTGGCCTTGTGCGGCGCGGTCGCTTCCGGTGCGGCGGCAGGAACGCTCTGCTCCGGCGCGGCGGAAAGATTGGTTTCGCTCATATTCTGTGCTCCCTTCTGCCCTCAGCGGGCGCTTTCTGTGATGACGCGGTTTTTCTCCGCCTGCGCTTTCAGCAGCGGGTCGGCGTTCGTATTTGTGCCCGCGTCCGGTGTCTCCGGCTGCGGCGGCACGATGCTGCTGCGCACGGCCTCGAGCACCTTGTCGCGCCCCGGAAACTGCATCATCTCCAGCATCGGCACCGCCTGCTGCGCGAACGCGGGATTAAAGACCCCCAGCTGATACAGCTGCCGCGCCAGCTCATTTTGCGACGCGGTCGCATACGGGCTCTCCTTCTGCGCGTGGACCGACACGTCGAACGCCGGCGCGCGCTGCAGTGCCATGCCGTCCGCGTCCATGCCCACGGTCCGTGAGCGCAGTCCGGCGTTGGAGTACGTGCAGAACGCGTAGCCCTGCGCACCCGGCGCTGCCACGCGAAACGGCCGCGTCTCGGTGTAGTACGCGCGGATGAGCTCGATCACGAGCTCGACCACGCGCTCGAACGCGCGGTAGCTCGCGCGCAGCGTGTCGCGGCTGGACTTGCTGCCGGCCTCCTGCAGCGCCGCGATGGCGCTCGCCGCCGTCACGCCGCCGGACACGCTGCCCTGCGTCACGTCGCGGCTGTTGCTCGTCTCCTTGAGCTCGTCGATCTTCAGCTGCAGCATGTTCACCCACTGGCCGTCGAGGTTGTAGAGACTGATCTGGCGCAGGCGCTCGTCGTCGATGCTGCCCTCGACCTCAACGAGCGGCTTCGACCAGTCGAGAAATTCCTGCGCGTTCACGCCGCAGCCCTTCTTGACCCAGAAGCGCGGGGTGGAGGCCTTCATGCTCATCTCCAGCAGGTTGCCGCTCAGGCGGTCGATGTACTGCTGCGGGTCCTTGCTCACGGCGATCATGCCGAAGCCGCACGGCGTGCCCGCCTCGGGGTAGAGCACGTCGAACACGACCGGGTACTGCCCGTGCGGGTAGAAGCCGCCGGCCATGGCGGGGTCGTTCTCGCTCGCATAGAGCAGGTCGCGCCCCGTGAATTTGATCAGGTGCAGCGCCGTGCCGCCGCCGGGCAGCGGCTTTTTGTAGTACCAGTCCACGACGATGCTCTTGCCCGAGGTGTCCACCGCGTCGTCGTACAGATACTGCGCCAGCTCCACGCCGCAGCTGCCGGGCCGCGCGTCGGGCCAGGCGGCGGAAATGTCGTCGTTGTCCATTAGCGCGCACACGAAGAGGTTGCGGCTGGCCTGAATGTCGGTGATGCCCGGCTCCCAGAACAGGTTCAGCAGGTCGAGCTGGCGCACGGCCACGTCGCCGAGGCCGTTGCTCCCGGCACTGTCCCAGAACACGCCGTAGGCCGCGCACCCGTGCTTGAGCTTGTACCACCACGCATCGGACCATACCTGCTCAAAGTGCGTCTTTTCCAGCACGGCCGGCACGATGGCCGACAGTGCCTTTGCGTCCGGCTCATCCTGTTCGCTGCGCGGCAGGATCACCGCCTCCGGGAAGCTGTCCATCGCGTCGGCGTGCTTCGAGACGATGGCGTTGAACAGCCATGCGCTCGTCGGCTCCACCACGTCGGCCCCCTGCTCGCGCCTGCGGTCGCGCAGGTACTGCCAGTGCCGCAGGCGGTACCACTGCTCATCGGCGATGATGCGCGCCTCGAGCGCGCGCTTGCCGTCCTTGTACCGGCGCAGAAGCTCCGTGCCGCGCGCCACGTCGTCCGGCGTGATCATGGGCGCGGCCATATCCGGCCCGAGCGGTTCTGCCGTACCGGCCGCCGCAAACATCGCCGCCGCATCCGCCGCGCGGTAGGGCATGGGGTTCGTTTTCTCGTTTGTCATAGGCTCTCCTTTTCTGCCGTTTCCGGCGAAATAGTTTACATAACTTTTTGCGTTTTGCGAGAAAAAGAGACTGCCGTCGCAGTCTTTTCCTGTTTACATAATTAATCACGACTCAGAGGGTCGAACACTTTCGGCGTCCGCTGCACCACGGGCCGCGGCGCGATGGGGTCGGACTGGCACAGATACCGGATCTCGTCGGCGATGTGATCCTCCTGCCGCGTGTCCACGTCCTCGGGCGCGTGTGCGTCGTAGCGCAGCAGCGGCAGCGTGCGCCGCGTATCCCGGCAGTTGCGGAAGACGTACAGCATCGGCAGCCCTGCCTGATCGAACGCCAGCCGGTAGTGCACCTGCATCCAGCCGGGCAGGCGCTTGTGGTCGCCGGGCTCGAAGTACACGCCGTACCGGTCGGCAATGTCGGCGATGCTGTCGCCGCGCGACGCGTCCCAGATCGCGTGGTCGGCCACGCCGCGGATGTCCCGGCCGCGCAGATAGGGGTGCGTGGCCTCCGTGGTGCGGATCTGCTCGAAGATCTGCTCTGGCGTCCAGCGCACGCCGGTGTCCGGCTCGCCGGGCACGCAGCCGTAGAGCTCAAGGATGCGGTACAGCCGCCCGTCGAAGTCCACCGCCCACCAGCCCACGGAGAAGGGCTTGGCGTAGCCGAAGTCGAAGCTGCGGTACACCCGCCATGTGTCCGGGATGTCGAACGGCTCGATCACGTGCGTCCACTTCCCATCGGCGTAGTGCGCAGGGTCGTCGCGCCATTCGGCGAACACCTGCCCCTCGTACACGTTCCAGTCGCCCTCGAGGTGCGCGCGCCGCCGCGCCGGCGGCAGTGCCTCCAGCCGCTTGAGATAGCCGGGGTCGCGCTGCATGAGCACCTGGTTGTCGTAGACCTTCGCCGGGATGAACACGTAGTCCGCCGGGTCCTCGCCGTCGCGGAACGCTCGGTCGATGAACAGGCGCTTGATGTAGGCGTGGCCCGGCCCGCCGGGGTTGCAGGTGTAGTAGATGCGCGGTACGAAATCCGTGCGCGTCGTGCGCAGGCAGGCCGCGATGAACGTCAGCCAGTCGGGCTCGAAGTTCGTTGCCTCCTCGAAGCCGATCACCTCATATTCCTGCCCCTGATACTGGGCGCAGTCGCTGTCGCTGTCGCAGTAGCCCATCACGAGCCGTGACCCGTTCGGGAAGCGGAACGCGCGCTCCGCGCCGCTCCATGCGGCGTAGCCCGCCAGCTCCCGTTGCAGCGGCAGGATGTGGTTGGCGCGCAGCTCCGGCAGTGTCCGGCGCAGCAGCAATAGCTTCAGTCCCGGATAGCGCATCGCGAGCAGCACGAGCTTGCGCCGCATGGCCCAGCTCTTTCCGCCGCCGCGCGCCCCGCCGTAGGCGACGTTGGCCGCCTCCGCGCGGAAGAACGCCTGCTGCCGCGGGTTCGGCGTCTCGCGCCGCAGTACCTGATAAATATAGGGTTCGTTTTTGCGTGCCATCGCGCCTCCTCACTACCGGCTCCACTGCTCGAGCGCACCCTCAAAGCGCAGCACCTCCGGCTCTGTCTCGCCTTCGTCCTTTGCAGGGGCTGCTTTGCCTCGTTCGTGGCCGAGCACCATGCCCGCCGCCTTGAGCCGCAGCTCCGGTTTCACGGATGCGTCGGCCACCATGGCCGCCAGCTGCTCGAGGATGCGCTCCTTCTCGTCCTCGAGGTCGATCATGTCGCGCGCTCCCGGTACGAGAGCACGTAGTCCTCGCCGTCGGCCGCCGCCGCGAATTCGTAGGTCTCCAGCGCGTCGTGCACGGCCTGCTTCGGCAGCCGCAGCGTCGCGCCGTCGCCGCAGCGCACGCACAGCGCAGCCAAGATCGCGCCCGACAGGCCCAGTAGCTCCTCATATGCCGCACGCTGCTCGCGCAGTGCGCGGCGCAGGTCGGTGCTTGTCTGCTTTTTCATGTACCATCCTCCTTGCTTTCTTCCATGGCCGCCCTCAGCCGTGCGCGCCGTCGCCGCTGCCGCTCGCGGTTTGCCGCCCGCTGGTCGATCAGGCGGCCGGTGTAGTCGCCCCAGTCGTGCAGCCGCCCGTCCACGTCCACGAACCCGGACGTGCGCAGCGCCGCCGCCAGCTCGCCCGCCCGGCGCGCGTTGAACTGGCAGATCTCCGCCAGCTGCCGCGGCGGCAGGGCGGATAGGTCGCCGTCCGGCGCGTTGTCCAGTGCCCACAGCCACAGCAGGCACATGTGCCCGAGCGCTGCCGGCGTGCGCAGCCGCAGCGCGTCGCGCAGCGCCAGCAGTTTGCGGTGCTGCGGCAGCGCCTGGTGCAGTTCAATCCATGCCATGCCCCGGGCCGCAGCCGGACGCAAAAGAAATTTGCCGTTCCATTCCGACGGCCCCTCACCTCCTTGCAGTTTACATAACACAGAGTCTGCGCTGATTCATCAGCGTTTTTGCCGCTCAAAGAGCAGATTTGGCCATCGAAGCGGCGCATTCGCCCGGCTTTGCATGGGAAATCGGCCGCCTGCGGCCGCGCTGCGTCGGAAGCGGCCCCTTCTATTTCCATTTTATTATGCATTTGCATATCTGTCAATAGAAATATTATGTACGTCACAGAAAATATTCCGCACCGTCCGCGCACATCTGCGTGCGCACGACCATATTTTGCTTGTATCGGTTTACATAACAATTTCTGCGAATCCTGTCGAGATCTCTGCATCCCCACTTTTCGCGCCAAAACCGGCCCCCGACCGGCCGCCGTGCCCCACAAATGCTGGAAGAGGAAGCAAAAAAGGTTGCAATTTCGTAACAGAAGGTGTAAGATATGCAAATGTGTGTGTACGTTATGTCAACACCCAGCAAAAATCCGGAACCAAAGGAGTCATCTATGAAGAAACGAATCCTCAGCCTGGCGCTGACGCTGTGCCTGCTGGCGGGGCTGCTGCCCTGTCTGACGATGGGCGCCGCGGCGGCCAGCCGGGTGGATGCCGCGCCGTATGCGGGCGTGGAGTATACGCAGAATTCCGGCGTGAAGACGGGCACGGTCCGCTATATCTGCCAGGTGCCGGCCTATACCGATCTGTTCTGCCCCGAGTACTGGGGCAGCTATGTGGGCTATGCCAACCACGAGTGCTTCACGGCGTGCATCTCCATGGCGCTGTCGTACCTCGGCATCGACGCCACGCCCGGCGCACTCGGCGATTACTGGCGCAGCGGCGGCCACTACGGCACGCCCTTTGCCACGACGCCGGAGGATGTTGCCTTCAGCGGCGCGACGTACAGCAAGACCTCGCTCGCCGAGGCCATCGCGCGCTACGTCGGCGGCGAGGGCAGCTACAGCCCGCCGATCATCCACCTCAACGGCTACTCGGCCAACGGCCACTATGTCATGATCATCGGTCAGGTCTCGGCCACGGAGTACCGCGTGCTCGACCCGGCGGTCAAGACGATCTATACCATGACGCTCACCAACGGCAGCACCGTGAACTATTTCAAGGGCAGCGAGCGCGTCACGGAGGCGGTGCAGTATTATTATCCCGTCCACCACTGGAGCGCCTGGACGGCCATCGAGACGGACGACGGCGTCGTGAACATGGAGCGCACTTGCTCCATTTGCGGCAAGACGGAGACGGCCAAGATCCCGGATCCCTGCATCGGCGACAAGTACTGTGCCGGCGGCGTGTTTGACGACATGCCGGCAGCGGACGACTGGTCGCACGCGGGCATTGATTACTGTGTGCTCTTCGGGCTCATGAGCGGTATCGGCAACGATCTGTTCGATCCGGCGGGGGAGACGACGCGCGCCATGCTCGTGTCGATGCTCTACCGCATGGCCGGTGAGCCGGATGTGTCCGGGCTGCCGGAGCTCCCGTTTGAAGATGTCACGGCCGATGCCTGGTATGCTGACGCCGTGCGCTGGGCCTATGCCAAAGAGGTCTCCGTTGGCGTGGACGACACGCACTTTGCGCCCGACGCGCGCCTCACGCGCGCGCAGCTCGTCACGATGCTCTACCGCGTCTTCGGCCCGGAAAAGGGCGTCCGCCCGCGGCCCATCGGCGGCTACGAGGACTGGAACACCGTGCCCGACTGGGCATTTTCCGCCACGACGTGGGCTGTCTCCATGGGCCTGTTCTACGGCACGAGCAGCGGAGAGCTGAGCCCGAACGACGGTGCCAGCCGCGCACAGCTCGCCGCCATCATCATGCGCACCTGCCAGCTGCAGGGCGAGCTGGATTCCTGAAAAAATCCGGACAAACGGGTAGAATCGTTTCGCAAAGTGCGCAAAAACGTTACATAAACATGATAATGGCCAATGAATTATGGTGACAGGTGGGTTACTATAGGGCCAGAAAAAACAGCGCCGGCATTTGTCCGGCCGCAGGAACGGAGGCACACTTTATGAAGCAGAACCGGACGCGCACGGCGCTCGCGGATGCGTATATGCGCCTGCTCAACGACTATACGATCGACCGCATCACGGTCAAGATGATCACGGACGCCGTGGGCTGCAGCCGCAAGACATTCTACTATTATTTCACGGATATTTATGTGCTCACGCAGTATGTGTTTGAGCTGCGCGTGCAGCACTTTCTGGACACGAACGGCAACTTCGAGACCGTGCGTGAGGGTTTCCTGACGCTGGCGGCGAACCTCTCGAACGACCGGCAGGCCATCCTGAACATCTACCACGGCTACGGCAAGGAAGAGCTTGAGCGCTTCACGTGGGAGACGAGCGATTACTATGCCCGTCAGGTCATCACGCGCTATGCGCAGAACATGGACATCATGCCCGAGGACCTTGAGGCGATCATCCGCATGTACACGGACATGATGTTCGGCATGCTCATCGACTGGATCAACAACGGCATGGAAGAGGACTATTCCCGCAAGCTGGGCATCGCGCTCACGGCACTCATGCCGGTGCTGCGCGCCAACTGCCGCAGCGCGAAAGCCGCAGCCGCCGACCAGTAAACCGCATACAAAAACAGCCCGCCCCCGGCATTCGCCGGGGGCGGGCTTTGCACGCATGAAAAAGCGCCCGGACTTCTCAGAAAGTCCGGGCGCTGCGCTGATATCACTGCTCACAAAACTGCATCAGCACGGTCGCAACTTCGGCGCGTGTGCCGATCTTCTGCGGCGCGAGGGTGGTGGTGGACGTGCCGGTGATCACGCCTGTGCTCACGGCCCAGGCCATGGCCTCACGCGCCCAGCCGGACACGCTCGCCTGGTCCTGATAGCTGGCCAGCGCACCGTCGGAGCCGGAGAGCTGCTCATCGCGGCCGGCGTAGCCGTAGAGCATGGTCACCATCTGCTCGCGGGTCAGCGCTTCGTTCGGCGCAAACTGCGTCGCGGATACGCCCGCGACCACGCCCGCGTGGTACGCCCAGATGACGGCGTCGGTGTACCAGCTGCCGCCCACATCGGTGAACGGGCAGCTCAGACCGCGCACGGACGGGCTGCCCTCGAGTGCATAGAGCACCTGCGCGAACATGGCGCGGGTCATCTGTGCGTCGGGCTGGAACAGGTTATTGCCGGTGCCGTACATGAGCCGGCCGTACTTGACATAGTCTACGCTGGATGCATACCAGGCGTCTGCGCCCACGTCGTCAAACAGGCCCGCATAGCTCACGGTCTGCTTCTTGGTCATGTAGTCGTCCGGCAGGCTGCGCAGCCAGGCGAGGCCCGGCTCGCCGCAGTGGGCCAGCCCGATCACGAGCAGGTTCGCCAGCAGCGTCATGGTCGTGCCGGGGTATTTGCACGCCATCTTCGACAGCCGCGGCGCGAGCATGCCCATCGCGGCCTCGATGCCCGCGAGATCGTAGGTCAGAACGCCGTTTTCCTGCAGCGCCTCGACCAGATACCCGGTCAGGAGCCTGGCGGCTGTGCCGTTTTTGATCATGCCGGGGATGGTCAGCGAGTAGAAGAGTTTCTGCCAGTTGTCCTGCACCTTTTTGGCGAAGGCCTCGGCTACGCCGGAGGTGTTCTTGTCGGCCGCGCCGAAAATGTCCGCCAGCATGGCGACGAGGAAGTCCTGCATATTCTCCGCGTAGTCGGCGCGCGAGGACACGAGGCACGTCGTGATCGCCTCGCAGAGGTCAACGTAGAAGTCTTTCTGCGTCATGTTGACCTTGAAGATCTTGCCGAGATCGCCGCTCGTGATGTCCTTCGGGTCGATGCCCCAGGCCTGGAAGTGGTCGGGCCAGTAGATGCCGCCGTTGTTCGGGATCTTCACGAATTCCTTGAGCATGGCGACCTTGTAGCCGAGATAGTTGTCGTCGCCCTTGGTCGGCACGACGCGGTCGACGCCGTAGCGGGCGAAGTCCCAGTTGTCGAACGCGACGTAGGTCACGAGGTCGTTTTCGTTCACGAGATTCTGGATGTTGTCATACAGGCGGCCCTGCACCTGATCCTTCATCGCGCCCATGGGCGGCTCATAGCAGTAGCAGTACAGGTCGTGCGGGCTGAGGCTGACGCCCTCGCCGAGACTGTAGCCGTTGTCGAGCGCGCCGCCGACCATGTTGGACACGGCCGCGCCGCGGCTGTAGCCCGCGATCCAGATCTTCAGCCGGCCGGAGATGCCGGTGTCGGCAATGTAGGTGCGCAGGTAGTCGAGCACCTGGTCGCGGCCGAGGGCGAAGCCCTTGTGCTCGCCCGCGGCGTCGAGCCGGGCGTTGCCGCCCCACTCGGCGTGGTAGTTGTTGCCGCGCACGCCGACGGCGATGAGCGTATAGCTGCCGCCGTTGTCGCGGATGGTCTTGCTGGCACAGCTGATGCCGATGGAGTCGGCCTCGGCGGGCTGGAACATCCATTTGTTCGACTGGATATTCTCAAAGCCGCACTGCTCGGCCATGGATACAAAGTTGCGGTTGCCGGTGGCATAGTCGTCCGTCTTTTCGGAGTCCTTGCTCGTGTAGGCCGCGAACGCGAGGCCCATGGACATCAGCGCGAGATCCTTGCGGTACGTGTAGCCGCTCTTGGTAAACAGATCGTCGCTGTAGGTGAAGTCCGTCTCGTAGTCATGGGTGTCGACCCCGTGACCGGAAGCGTAGCGTACCGTGACGGTCCTGGCGTCCCCCGTGTCCGCCGCGGCGGCGGCCGGCACGAGCGACACGATCAGCACCAGGCACAGCAGCAGGCTGATGATGCGCTTTTTCATGTTCTTTCTCCTCCCATTTGTCGTTGGTCTGCAAGTTCAGATACAACCAATTTAATTATACATATAAAAAATGTAAATAGCAAGTAACAACTGCCGGACAACTGTTCAGAACCGGCAAAAAAAATGCCCCGCAGCGCCAATGGGCGCTGCGGGGCAGAAAATGTGCGGTGTTTATTGCCGGAACATGGTGTAAGCACGGCCGTCGCCGACGGCGTCGGCGATCATCATGCGGTCGCTGAGCACGGAAAAGCGGTAAAATGCCACGGCATCGTCGCCCGCGCCGGCGCAGATGGTGTCATCGCGCAGGGTGCATTCCTTCCCGCTCAGGCCGGGCAGGGAACACGTCACGGTGCCGTCGTCCGTTACGGTCAGCTCACCCGCATCGCTGCTCCAGCTGCCGGTCAGGAACGCCTGCGCGTAGCTGTCGTCGCGCATGATGACCTGATTGGTGTCGGAAAAGCCGATAAGCTCCATGAGCTTCTGAGCGGCCTGCGCATTGGTCATGCCGGATGTGAGCGCAAGCTGGCCCAGGCTGTCGCACAGGTGGGCGTTGGTGAGAAACAGGCGCTTGTCGCTGTCGGAATAATTGCGCGCGGCGAGCACGGTGTATTCGGCCAGTGCATTCTGATAGTCCTGCGCGCTGTAGGCGTTGGCAGCCTCGGTGTAGATCTGCGGCAGACTCTTGGCCTCCATGGCGTCGAGCACGCCGTTGTAGGTCGCCAGCTCGGCGCCGGTGTATTTTTCGTGCAGGTCGTCAATATACATGAGTGTCTGCGTGTACTGCCCGGCCTGATAGAGCCGGCCGGTGCGGATGATCTCCGTGCGCAGGTCATTGTCCCCGGCGGGAAAGAGCTTGACGTCGCGCCGCAGCGTCTCGGCGGTGTCAAACTGGAAGCTGCAGATCGCGTCCTTGACGCGGTTGTTGACGGCGGCGTCCTGCGAGGCGACGACGGCAAACCCCGCGCCTACGGCGACGAGCACGATGGCGATGCCGATGAGCAGCGCGCGCAGGCGCTTGTTCCGCCAGATTTTTTCGTGCAGGACCGGCCGTCCGCACTGCGGGCAGCGGCGTGCGCCCTGCGGCAGTTCCGCGTGGCATTCGCGGCATTGCATGTGCTTTTTCCCCCCTCGCGATGGTCGCGCCTGTTCAATAGAACCACGGCGCAACGCTCATTATAGCCGATTCCGGCGCGCAGTGCAAGCCGCCCGGCGGGAAAAGCAGCGAAAATCTGTCAGGAATGTGCTAAGAAAGCGGTCGGGGAATTGCGCACATGGCGCCGTTTGTCCGCTTGACATCCCACGCAAAACCGGTAAAATAAACCTGTAACCGGTATTGTCGCCAACCATCCGGCGCCGAAGTGTGTGTACGGCGGCGGAGCATCAAGAAAGGGGTAAAGTAACATGAACGCAAATGCATTCGTCCACTGGGGTCTCAGCCTCGCATCCGACATTCTGGAGATCTGCAAGGAAGGCAAGGCTGCCGCGATCGTTGACGCGATCAACAACTGGTATCCCGAGCTCCTGTAAGCAGAAACAGGAAAACCGGTCCCCCGGAGCATCGCTCCGGGGGCTTTTTCGTGTCGAACGGTGCCGATTGGGTGAATAACCACGCACACAAAGGTTGAAATCCGGCGGAATGCGCGCTATACTATCGCCAGCCAGATTTCCACTGGTCATTGTTGTTGTAAGGAGCACATTCTCATGCAGAAGTTTGAAAAGCACAGCCCGGTCGTCGTGACCGAGGTCACGACCAAACACGAGCTGCGCCAGTTTATGCAGTATCCCAACCGGCTCTATGCCGATAATCCGAACTACATTCCCTCGTTCTACGGGGATGACCTCTCCGACTGGACGCCGGGCAAGAACCCTGCGTTCGACTACTGCGAGGCGCGCTGCTGGCTGGCCTGGCGCGACGGGGAGATCGTCGGCCGCATCGGCGCGATCCTCAGCCACAAGGCCAATGACAAGTTCGGCACGCACCGCATGCGCTTCAGCCAGGTGGACTTCGTGGACGATTCCGAGGTCTCGGCGGCGCTGTTCGGCACGGTCGAGCGCTGGGCGCGCCAGAAGGGGTGCGATCAGGTGCACGGCCCGCTCGGCTTCACGGACATGGACCGCGAGGGCATGCTCGTTGAGGGCTTTGACCGCCGGAGCCTGTTTTTCACCAATTATAACGCGCCGTATTATCCCGAGCACCTCACCCGCCTCGGCTACCGCAAGGACGTCGACTGGATCGAGTACCGCATCACGGTGCCTGCGCCGGGCGGCGCGGAGGCCGAGCGCCTGCACAAGCTCTCGGAGTTTATCCTCAAGCGCAAGAACCTGCACGTGGCCACCGTGCATCACAAGAGCGAGTATGGCCCGTTCGTCCGTCAGGTATTTGAGCTGGTCAACGCGGCCTACGCGCCGCTCTACGGCGTTGTGGAGCTCTCGGACGAGCAGATCGAGCGCTACGCCAACAAGTTTATTCCGCTCGTCGACCCGGAGTTTGTGTGCTTCGTGCTCGATGAGCAGGAAAACCTCGTCGCCTTCGGCGTCACGACGCTCGACCCCTCACCCGCGCTCAAGCACTCCGACGGCCGCCTGTTCCCATTCGGCTGGGCGGAGGTGCTCAACGATCTGCACCATGGCGACACGCTCATCATGCTGCTCACGGCTGTGCGGCCCGATCTGCAGACTGAGGGCATCAACGCCGTCATGATGGATCATGTCTGCCAGAGCTGCAACCGCCACGGTGTGCAGTTTGCCGAGACCGGGCCCATGCTCGAGAATAACGACCATATCCTTGCGCAATGGAAGCGGCTCGAGAAAGAGCAGCACAAGCGCCGCCGCTGCTTCATCAAGGATCTGGATCATGGCATCAATGCGGCCAACGCCGCTGCTGCCGCACAGGCCGAGGTCCCGGAGGCAGCCCCCGCCGCGGAAAGCGCCGAATAACGCAGACGAACGCCCGCGAAACGAAAGATGACCGGCGCGCCGACCCGTAAGAGCCGGCGCGCCGATTCTTTTCAAGCTTTCTCCCTGCGGAGAAAATGATGCATCATTTCAAAGGTATTTGAGCCGCAGGGAGCACAAGGGGGCAAGGCCCACCTCGGATGAGATCTTTGCATCGCCGCAAGGCGATGCCTTCTCCTCGAGGAGAAGGTGGCAAGCTCTGCTTGCCGGATGAGGTGGAAAGGCCGCGGCTATCCCCAGCGCTGCCGCCCATGCACCGTGTGCCACCCCCTATCTGCAAACAAAAAAGACGCTGCCGCGGCAGCGTCTTTTTCCTGTCTTGTTGCTTCTCAGCCCTTCGCGCGCTCGAGGTACTCGCCCACGCGGGTGTCGACGCGGATGCGGTCGCCCGGGTTGATGAACAACGGCACCTTGATCTCAGCGCCGGTCTCGAGGGTGGCGGGCTTGGTGGCGTTGGTGGCCGTGTTGCCGGCAAAGCCCGGATCGGTGTCGGTCACTTCGAGCTCAACGAACGTGGGCGGCTCGACCTGGAACACCTTGCCCTTGTAGGAGCTGATGACGCACTCCATGTTCTCCTTCACGAAGCGGAAGTTGCTGCCGAGGGCGCTCTCGTCGATGGGGATGAGCTCGTAGGTCTCGGGATCCATGAAGTAGTAAAGATTGCCGTCGTTGTAGCTGTACTCCATCGTCTTGCGGTCGATGGTGGCGCTCTCAAACTTGGCGGTGGGGTTGAAGGACGTCTCGGTCACGGCGCCGGTGATGACGTTTTTCATCTTGGTGCGCACGAAGGCCGCGCCCTTGCCGGGCTTGACGTGCTGGAACTCGACGACCTGCATGACCTGGCCGTCCATTTCGAAAGTAACGCCGTTGCGGAAATCGCCTGCAGTAATCATATAGGAATCCTCCTCAAGAATAATCAGAATCAAAAATCTTATATAGTTTACACGATTTTGCGTGGTTTGACAAGCGGGTATTTACAGAATGATGAGATTTTTCGGGCTCCGGGTGAGAATTTCGGCCCCGTCTGCCGTCAGATGCATCACGTCCTCGATGCGCACGCCGAACTTTCCTGGCAGATAGATGCCCGGCTCGGCGGAGATGACGGTGTGCTCCGGCAGTCTCACGTGCACGCCGGGGGCGGCGATGGGGTGCTCGTGAATGTCGAGACCCAGACTGTGGCCGAAGCTGTGGCCGAAGTAGTCTCCATAGCCCGCGTCACTGATGACCTTGCGCGCGGCAGCATCCACGCGCTCGCCGGTCACGCCGGCCTTTGCCGCGGCGATGCCGGCCAGCTGCGCCTGGAGCACGGTCTGGTACACGCTGCGCATCTCGTCGGTCGGTATGCCGACGGCGACGGTGCGTGTCATGTCCGAGCAGTAGCCGTTTTTGCGGCAGCCGAAGTCCATCGTCACGAAGTCGCCCGCGGCCACGCGCCGGTCGCCGGGCACGCCGTGGGGCATGCTTGTGTCCGGGCCGGTGAGCACGATGGGGTCAAAGCTCATGCCCTCCGCACCGAGGCGCAGCATGCGGTAGATAAGCTCGGCCGCGATCTCGCGCTCGGTCATGCCGGGGCGGATGACGGTGCAGATCTGGGCAAACGCCTCGTCCGTGATCTGCTGGGCCTGATACATCATCGCAAGCTCCTCCGGCTGCTTGGCCGCGCGCAGATTGCGGATCAGGTTCTGCGCCGGCTGGAGCTTCAGGCCGAAGAGCTGCTCATAGGCCGTGAACTCGGCATAGCTCGTCGTCTGCTCCTCGCCGCCGAGGATCTGCACGTTCGCCTCGCGCAGGATGCCCTGCACGAGCGTGCGCATCGGCGCCTCGCGCGAGCACAGCAGCACCTGCGCGATGCCGGCCAGCGCGGCGCGCGCGGCCTCGATGTAGCGGGCGTCGGTGATGAAAAATGCCTGGTGTACCGTTACGATCACGGCGCCGTCCGAGGACGGGAAGCCGGTGGCGAACCGGCGGTCATTTTCGTCGGTGAGCAGGATGGCGTCCAGATGCGCCTGTGTCAGCGCGCGCTGGATGCGGGCAATATTGTTGAGCATGAAAAATACACCTCCGTGGGAATGGGTCTGCATTTAAGATTGTGTGTCCGTGGCCGGGTCGGTCAGGGCAAGATCGTTTGCGGTCATCGGCTCGTGCAGCACACCGCCGTCCGTTTCTTCCAGCCCGACGGCCGACACGCCGTCGAGCGCCGTGCCCGTCAGCACCAGACAGGCCAGCGCCTGCGTGCGCACGATGCCGCTCACCGTGTCCGAGCCCGTCACCGTCAGCCAGAGCGTGCCCGCGTCGTCGATGCGGTAGCCGCCGAGCGTCAGCCACCCGCGCACGGGATTGAAGCACGTGCTGTTGCCTGGCGCCGCGCTGAGTGCGTCGATCGCCGCCTGAACCGGGTCCGTGCCGTCCGGCACGGTGACCGTCTCTGTTTCCATGAGGGCGGTGCCCTCTTTTGCGATGCGGTATACCGTCACGGTCTGCCGCTTTGCGCAGCCGGCGCAGCCGAGCGCGAGGGCAAGGGCCAGCAGCATGGGAAGCCAGCGCTTCATGTCTCCGGCACCTCCTTTTGCGTTTCGGGCGCGTCGTCTGCCGCCGCGCGCGGGAACGTCACGGTAAAGCGCGTGCCGTGCGGCTCCACGCCGTCCACGGCCACGGTGCCGCCGTAGAGCGCGGCCGCATCGTGTACGATCGACAGGCCGAGACCGCTGCCGCCGTGCTCGCGCGAGCGGGCCTTGTCCACGCGGTAAAAGCGGTTGAAGATGTTCGGCCGGTCGGCCTCGGGGATGCCGATGCCGGTGTCGGCCACGGACAGGACGCTCTGCCCGCCGTGCGTCTCCACGCGCACGGTCACGTCCCCGCCCGGGAGATTGTATTTGATGGCGTTTTCGACAAGGTTAAACACGATGTGGTAAATGTCGTCCTCGGATGCGCGCACGGTCACGCCCTCGCTCATGAGGCACGTGATCGTCACGCCGCTCTGGTCGGCCAGCGGGCGCAGCAGGTGCAGCGTCCCGTGCACGGCCTGCTGCAGGTCCACGATCGTCACGTCCGGCTGCACGCCGTCATCGCGCCGCGACAGGTCGAGCAGCTTCTCGGTCGTGCGCTGCAGGCGCTCGGCTTCGCTGCCGATGTCGGCCACGAACTCGCGCATCGTCGCGCTGTCCATGTCCGCGCTCTGGGAGATGCTGTCCGACAGCAGGCGGATGGACGCCAGCGGCGTCTTGAGCTCGTGCGACGCGTCGGAGACGAACCGGCGGCGCTGGGCCTCGGTCGTCTCGAGCCGTTCGGTGAGGTTGTTGAATTCCTGGCCGAGCTCGGTCAGCTCGTCGTTGCCCGAGAGCGTCAGGCGGAAGCTGTAGTCGCCGCTCTGCACGGTGCGCACGCCGTCGGCCAGCTGCGTGATGCGCCGCGTGAGCATTTTGATGGAAAACCACAGCACCACGAGCGCGGCCGCGCCGATGCCGATCGTGATCGTGCCGAGCCGGCGCTGGATGCTGCCGATGAGCGCGGCGCGCTCGCTGTCGCTCTCGCACACGTACACGGCGCCGACGGTCCGGCCGCTGCTCATGACAGGCATGGCCGCGCGGCTGAGAAACGCCTCGGTCGTGTAGTGCGAGTAGAACACGGCCTGTCCGCCGAGCGCGCGCACGAGCTCGGGGTAGAGCACGTACTTGCCGCAGATGTTGTTTTCGCTTGCGGAGTCATATACGGCCAGCCCCTCGCTGTCGGTCACGATGATGCGCGTCAGGTCGCGCAGGTCGAGCAGGGCGAGCACCTGCCGCGTGTTGTCCGGCGTGAGATTGTCGAGCAGCGACAGGGAGGACGACACGACGGCGGCGCGGTTTGTCAGCGCGCTCTGCTTTTCGGTGAACACGATGTCGCGCGAGGTGCGCGTGGGGTAGGTGTTCATGAGCGCAAGCAAAATTGCCACGAGGATCGTGAACGTCACGGCGAAGCGAAACTGCACGCTCGATACCAGCCTGCGCGGCAGCCGGATGCGAAACGGATGCTGCTTCATCCGTCAGGCCTCGGCGAAGTAGTAGCCCACGCCCCACTTCGTGATGATGTATTCGGGGGCGGCAGGGTTGCGCTCGAGCTTTTCGCGCAGGCGGCGGATGTGCACGTCCACGGTGCGGATGTCGCCCTGATAGTCATAGCCCCACACGAGGTCGAGCAGCTGCTCGCGCGAGTAGACCTTGCCGGGGTTGCGCATGAGCAGTTCGATGAGGTCGAACTCCTTAAGCGTCAGCTCCACGTTCTGGCCGAAGCGGCGGGCGCTGCGGCGCTCGGGGTCGATCTCGATGTGGCCGCGCACGAGCTTGCCGCCGTCCGGCTCGGCCGGGGCGGCGGGGGCCATGCTCGAGCGGCGGATGAGCGCGCGGATGCGCGCCTTGAGCTCGAGGATGTTGAACGGCTTCGTGATGTAGTCGTCCGCGCCGGATTCAAAGCCGATGAGCTTGTCGGCGTCCTCGCTGCGGGCCGTGAGCATGATGATCGGCACGGTGGAAAACTGCCTGATCTGCTGGCACGCGCCGAGCCCGTCGAGCTTCGGCATCATGAGATCGAGCAAAATCACGGCGTACTCGCCGCGGCGCGCCATGTCCACGGCGGTCTCACCGTCATAGCACACGTCCACCTGATAGCCCTCGTTCTCGAGGTTGAATTTGATGCCCTTGACGATGGTTTTTTCGTCGTCCACAACCAGTATTTTCATCGCGGTCCCTCCGTTTGCGTCTTTTCGCGGAAATGATTTGCTTTTCGCCGCCGGAATTATTATAATGGGGCAAGACACTGTCATTTGTCCCGGCCGCGCGGCAGCGCCGCCTCCGGCCGGATATTCCATTATATCATAGTTCCATGGAGAAAGATATGAAAAAATATCGCATTTTGCCGCTGCTGCTCATCGTCTGCCTGCTGCTGACGGCGGCCTTCCCGGCAGCCGCCGCGAAAAGCACGGCGGACAATTCGGCCGATGCGCCCCAGAGTACCGCAAACGTCTCGTCTGACGGCGTGCCCCAGAGCACCGTCCAGGCGGCGGAGGGGTCGTATGTCCTCGGCAGCGACGCGGTCAAGTCCGCGCTCGATGAAAAGCTCGGGGCCAACTGCGTTCTGCTCGTCGACGAGGACAGCGGCCAGTATTACTATACCCGCAACATCGACACCAAAGCCTATCCCGCGAGCCTGACGAAGATCATGACGCTCCTGCTCGCGGTCGAGGCGGTCGAGCGCGGCGACGTGCAGCTGGATGACACCGTCACCGCCTATGCCGACTGCAATGCCGACATGGTCGAGGGCGCGAGCAATGCCGACATCAAGGTCGGTGAGACCATGACGTTCGAGGACTTTCTCTACTGCGCCATGATCTCCTCGGCCAACGAGGCGTGCAACGTCGTCGCGGAGTACGTCTGCGGCAGCATCTCGGCGTTCGTGCAGCGCATGAACGCGCGCGCGCAGGAACTCGGCTGCACCGGTACGCACTTTGTCAACCCCCACGGCCTGCCGAACGACGACCATTACACCACGGCGCATGACCTCTACCGCATCACGAAGGAAGCGCTCAGCCACGAGCTCTTCGCCACGATCTGCAATACAGTCAAGCACACCGTCCCGGCCACGAACCTGTCCGACGAACGCACGCTCTCGAACACGAACGGCCTGATCAACCCCGAGTCCCCGATGTACCGCGGCTATTATTACGAGTATGCCAAGGGCGTCAAGACCGGCCACACCGAGGCCGCAGGCTACTGCCTTGTCTCCACGGCGGAGAAGGACGGCGTGCGCCTGCTGTGCGTCGTGCTCGGCGGCAAGGGCACGGCCCGCGCCAACGGCACGACCGATTTCGGCAGCTTTTCCGACACGCTCACGGCCTACCGCTGGGTGTTTTCCAACTACGGCTGGCGCGACATCGTCAGCGCGAGCGACCTTGTCTGCGAGGTGCCCGTGCGCTACGGGCGCGACAGTGACGGCGTGACCGTCCGCCCGGCGCAGAGCATCTCGGCCGTGCTGCCGTCGGCCGATACGGCCGGCGCGCCGCAGTTCGAGCAGCAGGTCACCATCTATTCCGAGCGCGACGGCAAACCGCTTGAGGCCCCCGTCAAAGCGGGGGACGAGGTCGGCGAGCTCACGGTGTCGTATAACGGCACGGTCTACGGCACGGTCAAGCTCGTCGCGGCGGTCGATGTCGCCGTGTCGAAGGGGGCGTATATCGTGGGCCACCTGCGCGCCTTTTTCACGAACCCGATCGTGCTCGTCGTGCTCCTGCTCGTCGTGCTGGCCGTCATCGGCTATGTGCTGTGGCTGGTGCGCCGCCGCAAGCAGATCGAGGCCGAGCGTAAGCGCCGCCGCCGCGCGCAGCTGGAGGCCGAAGAGGCCCGCCGCCGCGCGCAGATGCGCGAGACGCTGCATGAGTTCGACCGCGACCGCGACCATGTCGGCAGCGGCCGCCGCTGAGCGCGCACGCGCGCTCCGGAAGTACTTTCTCCGCCGTACATGCCGCCGGAGAAAATGATCGGGCTTTCTTTGCGCCTGCGGGCGCAAACTCTGCGAGGCTTTTTTGCATTTGCCCGTCTGAATCGCCTGCCGGTGTACCGGTGGGCGATTCTTTATCATTTGTTTACAATTCCGGCCCTCCGGACGGCCCGGACACATTGACCATTGCGGCACTTGATGATATAATACACTGTCTAAGTATCACCATTCCGGCGCACACTGGAACTGCACGGTTCCATCCCTCCGCCGGACAAGAGGAGCAGCTATGTGGATTTCGGATTCTTGGCAGGACTTTGAGGTGCTCGACTGTTCGCGCGGCGAAAAGCTCGAGCGCTGGGGCAAATATACCCTCGTGCGCCCGGACCCCCAGGCCATCTGGGACACGCCGCGCACCGACCCCCGCTGGCGCACGGCCGACGGGCGCTACAGCCGCAGCCACACCGGCGGCGGCAGCTGGGACAAGCGCACCCTCCCGCCGAGCTGGGACATCCGCTACCGGGATCTGACATTCCGCGTCAAGCCCATGAACTTCAAGCACACGGGCATCTTCCCCGAGCAGGCCGCCAACTGGGACTATGCCATGGCGAAGATCCGCGCGGCCGGCCGCCCGGTCTCGGTGCTCAATCTCTTCGGCTACACGGGCGCGGCCACGGTCGCGTGCGCGTCCGCCGGGGCGAGCGTGTGCCATGTCGATGCTGCCAAGGGCATGGTCGCCTGGGGCAAGGAAAACGCCGCTGCCTCCGGCGTGGCTGACCGGCCCATCCGCTGGATCGTGGACGACTGCGGCAAGTTCGTCGAGCGGGAGATCCGCCGCGGCCGCCGCTATGACGCCGTTATCATGGACCCGCCGAGCTACGGCCGCGGCCCCGGCGGCGAGGTCTGGAAGCTCGAGACGAACCTCTGGCCGTTTGTGGAGCTGGTGTCCGGCGTGCTGTCGGACAATCCGCTCTTTGTCATCATCAATTCCTACACCACGGGTCTGAGCCCGTCGGTGCTCACGTATCTCTCGGAGAGCATCTTCACCCGGCGCTTCGGCGGCCGCAGCGAATCGCAGGAGCTGGGTCTGCCGGTCACGGCGTCCGGTCTCGTGCTGCCGTGCGGGGCGACCTGCCGCTGGGAGCGCTGAGCGGAAAGGAACACCATGGAACCGATCTTACGAACCGAACATCTGACCTTTACCTACCCCGGCGAGGAGCAGCCCACGCTCGGCGACCTCTCGCTCGAGATCGCGCGCGGCTCGTTCGTGGCCGTGCTGGGACACAACGGCTCCGGCAAGAGCACGCTCGCCAAGCACTTCAACGCCATCCTGCTGCCGACCGGCGGCAAGGTGTATGTCGATGGCATGGACACGGCGGACGAGAATAACCTCCTGTCCGTGCGTGCCACGGTGGGCATGGTCTTTCAAAATCCTGATAACCAGATCGTCGCCAACGTCGTCGAGGACGACGTGGCCTTCGCGCCCGAGAATCTCGGCGTCCCGCCGCAGGAGATACGCGCACGCGTGGATGCAGCCCTGAAGCAGGTCGGCATGTATGATTTTCGCCTGCACGCGCCGCACCTGCTCTCCGGCGGACAAAAGCAGCGCGTGGCCATTGCGGGCGTCATCGCCATGCAGCCCAAGTGCATCGTGCTTGACGAGCCAACGGCCATGCTCGACCCGGCCGGCCGGCGCGAGGTCATCGACACGGCGACCAAGCTCTGCCGCGAGCAGGGCATCACGGTCGTGCTCATTACGCATCATATGGAAGAGTGCATCGGCGCCGACCGCGTCATCGTGCTCTCCAACGGCGCCATTGTGGCCGACGGTGCGCCGAAGCAGGTCTTTTCGCAGGTCGACCTGCTGAAAAAAGAGGGCCTCACTGCGCCCGTCACCGTCCGGCTGCTGCACGCGCTGCGCGCGCACGGCATGGACGTGCCGCTCGACGCGCTCACAGTGTCCGACTGTGCGGATGCCGTCGCCGCCGCCCTGAAACGATAACCACCGATCTTCACTGATAGACAAAGGAAACAAAATTATGACGCCAATCATCCGGGTGGATCATCTCCGGCACACTTACAGTGCCGGGACACCTTTTGAAAAAGTCGCCATCGACGATATTGATCTCGCCATCCCTGCCGGGCAGTTCGTGGGCATCATCGGCCACACGGGATCCGGCAAGAGCACGTTCATCCAGCACCTCAACGGGCTGCTCGCACCGACGTCCGGCACCGTGCTCTTCGACGGGGAGGACATTCACCGCAGCAAGGCCGCCACGCGCGACGTGCGCTTTCAGGTCGGGCTGGTCTTTCAGTATCCCGAGCACCAGCTCTTTGAGGAGACGGTATATCAGGACATCGCCTTCGGCCCGAAAAACGCCAAGCTCTCCACGGAAGAGGTCGATGCGCGCGTGCGCGAGGCCGCGCGCTTTTCCGGCGTGGACGAGGCGCTCTTCGAGCGCTCGCCGCTCGAGCTCTCCGGCGGACAGAAGCGCCGCATCGCCATTGCCGGCGTGATCGCCATGCGCCCCAAGGTGCTTATCCTCGACGAGCCCACGGCCGGCCTTGACCCCGCGGGCTGCCGCGGCGTGCTCGAAAACATCGCCGCCTACCGGCGCGAGACCGGCTCGGCCGTCCTGCTTGTCACGCACAGCATGGACGATGCCGCGCGCATCGCAGACCGGCTCATCGTCTTTCATGCCGGGCACGTCGCCTTCGACGGTGCGCCGGCGGAGGTCTTTGCCCACACGCAGGAGCTGCTGGATATCGGCCTCGACGTGCCGCAGGCTGCGCGCATCGCGCAGGCACTGCGCGACCGGGGCGTTGCGCTCCCGCCGTCGATCTACACCCTTGAGCAGCTCACGGACGCGCTGCTCGCCGTCGGGAAGGAGGCGGGCGTATGCTGAAGGACGTCACCCTCGGCCAGTTTTTCCCCGGCAGCAGCATCGTGCACCGGCTCGACCCGCGCTGCAAGCTCCTGCTGACCATCGTCTATATCGCGGCGCTGTTCACGGCGGAAAGCTACGTGTCCTACGCCGTCATGCTGATCATTACGGGCGTGTGCATCGCGCTCTCGCGCATCCAGCTCAAGGTCATCCTCCGCGGCCTCAAGCCGCTGTGGGTCATCATCGCGCTCACGGCCGTGCTCAATATGTTCTTCACGCCCGGGCGCGAGCTCGTGTCCTTCTGGAAGATCACCGTCACCTACGAGGGCCTGATCCGCGCCGTGTTCATGGTCCTGCGCATCACGATGCTCATTGCAGGCACGTTCCTGCTGACCTATACCACATCGCCCATCGCGCTCACAGACGCGATGGAGATCCTCTTCGGCCCGCTCAAAAAGCTCAAAGTGCCCGTGCACGAGATGAGCATGATGATGTCCATGGCCCTGCGCTTCATCCCCACGCTCATCGAGGAGACGGACAAGATCATGTCCGCGCAGAAAGCGCGCGGCGCCGATTTTGAGACCGGCAACCTCTTTCAGCGCGCCAAGGCGCTGCTGCCGCTGCTCGTGCCGCTGTTCGTGTCGGCGTTCCGCCGCGCGGACGAGCTGGCCGTGGCCATGGAGTGCCGCTGCTATCACGGCGACGAGGGCCGCACGCGCATGAAGCAGCTCACCTGGTGCACGCGCGACACGCTCGCCATGGTCTGGAGCGCGCTCGTGCTCGCCGGCGTGATCGTGCTCGCGAGGTTCGGCCTGTGAGGCGCAACATCGCTCTGCGCCTGCAGTATGACGGCACGGCCTATCACGGCTGGCAGGTGCAGAAGACGGACATCACCGTCGCCGAGACCCTGGAGCGCGCGCTCACGAAGGTCTGCGGCGAACCGATCAAGGTCGTCGGCTGCGGCCGCACGGACGCGGGTGTGCACGCAAAGCGCTACTGTGCCAATTTCCGCACCGACTGCACGATCCCAATCGACCGGGTGCCCCTTGCGGTCAATGCCCGCCTCCCGGCGGACATTGCCGTGGTCGACGCTGTCGCCGCGCCGGAGGACTTCAACGCCATCGGCTCGTGCATCCAGAAGGAATATGTCTATCAGATCTATAACTCCCGCATCCGCGATGCGTTTCTGGAGCACCGCGTCTGCTTTTATCCCCAGCCGCTGGATTTTGCGCGTCTGGAGCGCGCCGGCCGCGCCTTTGAGGGCACGCACGACTTTGCCGCCGTGCGCTCCGTTGGTACCGAGACGCGCACGACCGTGCGCACGGTGCACTGGTGCCGTGCCGAGCGGGACGGCCCGCTCATCTCCATCGCCGTCTGTGCTGACGGCTTCCTGTATAATATGGTGCGTGCCATTGTCGGCACCATGGTCTATGCGTCCTACGGCAAGATCGAGCCGGAGGCCATCCCGGCATTGCTGGCCACGCGCGACCGGCGCCTCACGGGGCCGACCATGCCCCCGCAGGGGCTGTATCTCAACCGCGTGTGGTACGACGGCGCCGTCGGTGATATGATGAATCAGGCCTGACACCGCATCCGCCCGGCGGATAGGGGAGGAATGTCCATGAACGACCACCAAAAACGAAATCCCAGGCTGCGGCAGACCGTCATCGTGGCGGTGTGCGTGCTGGCCGTGCTGCTGTTTTTGTATCTGCTGCTGCGCGACCGGCCCGGCTCGGCGAGCGACTATCTGGATGACAGCGCGCCCTACACGTTTGACTCTAGCGCCAGCCGCACCTTCCGCACGGTGGACAGCCGCCTCGCGGTCGTGTCCTCGAGCGGTCTGCAGCTGCTCGATGATAACGGCAAGACCGTCCTGCACGAGATCTTCACGCTCTCGCAGCCGGGCATCTCTGTCGGCGGCGAGCGCGTGTGCGCCTATGACATCGGCGGTACGACGCTGTGCGTGGCGGATTTCAAGGGCAGCAAGACCGACATCGAGCCCGCCGGCGAGATCATCAGCGCCGACCTGAGCGACAGCGGCTATCTCGCCGTCTGCTCGGACGCCGCAGGCTATAAGGGCGCCGTCACGGTGTATGACATCTCCGGCAAGGCCGTCTATGTCTGGTATTCCGGCACGGGCTATCTCGTGCGCGCCGCCGTGAGCCCGGACGGGAAGTATCTCGCCGCGCTCTGTCTGCAGGATTCCGGCAGCGTCGTGCACACGTTCTCGCTCACGAGCGCCGACGAGCGCGGCAGCGCAGAGTGCGCTGACGAGCTCTTTGCCGATCTCTTCTGGTGCGGCAGCAAGGTCTGCTGCGTGTTGCAGACGCGTTTGGCCTTCTTTGACGATGCCGCCAGACTCACCGCCGAGTACCCCTTCGGCGACCTGTACCTGTACGACTACGCCGCCGAGGGCGATGGGTTCGTCACCCTCGCGCTCAGCCGCTACCGCTCCGGCAGCGCCGAGCAGCTCGTCACGGTCGGCGCTTCCGGCAACGAGATCGGCAAGTGCAGCACGACCGGTGCCGTCACGAGCCTGTCGGTCAACGGCAAGCAGGTGCTCGTACAGTACAGCGACCGGCTCACACTCTATAACCAGCAGCTCGATGAGATCAAGTCCGTCGAGCAGAACCTGCTCGGCGTCCGCCGCTCGGTGCTGCTGCGCCGGGGCGCGGCGCTGCTTGTGAGCGGCTCGAGCGCCGAGGTGCTCGCCTTCTGACCCCACCGCAGCCTAGAGAGAAAGAACAGGGATACACCTATGAAGATCGTATTGACAGTGGTGCTTGCCGCCATTTTTCTGGCCGCCGTTTGGGGCGGCTACCGCCGCGGGCTGATCCTCAGCGCCGCGCAGCTGGCCGCCATCGTCGTCGCGCTCTACGGCGCGGCGCTGCTCGCAGGCCTGTTTTCCGACCGGCTCCTGCCGGTGGCGGAGCCGTTTGCCGGCGGGTACTTTGAGGGCCAGCTCGACGTGGTCGCAACGGAACTTCCGGATAACGACGCCGGCCTCTCGGGCGAGGACTGGGTCGCTGCGCACCCCGACACTGCGCAGGAATATGCCGAGCAGTGCTTTGCCGCCGCCGGTGTTACCGGCCGCCCGGCGCAGCGCATGGCCCGCGCCGCGCTCGCCATGCGCGACGAGCAGGGCATCACGCTGCGCGCCGCCATGACGCAGGTCTACTGCGCGCGGCTGTGCTACGTGCTCGTCACGTCCGTCGGCTTTTTGCTCATCATGCTCATTCTGGCCGCGATCGGCAACCTGCCGAACCTGACCTTCAAGCTCCCGAACCGGGAGAAGCTCAACGACATTGGCGGCGCCGCCCTCGGCGCGGTCAACGGCGTGTGCTTCGGCATCCTGCTGTGCTGGGCATTGCAGTTTGCCGGGCCCGTCATCGGCCACGACACCCTCGCGCACACCGCCCTGGCAAAAGCGCTGCTGGCCATCGACGTGCTCACGTTCGGCGTGGGCGTGTGACCGGCGTGCACGGAATCTATCGAACAGGAGAACCAAGCTATGCAGCCTACACTCTGCTCCCGCTGCAAGAAAAATGTAGCGGTGATTTTTATCACACGAATCGAAAACGGCGAGTCCCATAACGAGGGCCTGTGCCTGCGCTGCGCGCGCGAGCTGCACATCAAGCCCGTCGATGAGATGATGGAAAAGCTCGGCATCTCGGACGCCGATCTCGACAATCTCACCGGCGACGTGGCGGAAATGCTCGGCAGTATGGGCATGCTCGGCGGCGACGGTGCGCCCGACACGGACGCCGACGCCTCCGACGCCGACACGGACGAGGACGACGGCAAGACCGCGACCTTCCCGTTTCTCAACCGTCTCTTTAACCAGAATCCGCCCCCGGCGGCCGATTCCGCCGCTGCGTCCGAACCGCCGCGCGCCGACGGTGCCGCTGCTGACAAGCGCGGCGCTGCCCCGCGCAAGCTCAAGTTCCTGAATAACTACTGCATCGACCTCACGCAGCGCGCCCGCGACGGCAAGCTCGATGCCATGGTCGGCCGCGCCGAGGAGCTTGAGCGCGTCATCCAGATCCTCAACCGCCGCCAGAAGAACAACCCCTGCCTCATCGGCGAGCCCGGCGTCGGCAAGACGGCCATCGCCGAGGGCCTTGCCCAGCGCATCGCCGTGGGCAACGTGCCCTATAAGCTGCGCGACAAGCAGGTCTATCTGCTCGACCTCACGGCGCTCGTGGCGGGCACGCAGTTTCGCGGCCAGTTCGAGAGCCGCATGAAGGGCCTCATCGAAGAGATCCGCCGCGTCGGCAATATCATCCTCGTCATCGACGAGGTGCACAACATCGTCGGCGCCGGCGATGCCGAGGGCAGCATGAACGCCGCCAACATCCTCAAGCCCGCACTCTCGCGCGGCGAGATCCAGGTCATCGGCGCGACGACGTTCGCCGAGTACCGCAAGCACATTGAAAAAGACGCGGCCCTCGAGCGCCGCTTCCAGCCTGTCACGGTGGCCGAGCCGAGCATCGACGACAGTGTCGAGATCCTCAAGGGCGTGCGCCGCTATTACGAGGACTTTCACGGCGTCGTCATCCCGGACGCCATGTGCCGCCTCGCCGTCGTGCTCAGCGAGCGCTATATCACCGACCGTTTCCTGCCCGACAAGGCCATCGACCTCATCGACGAGGCCTGCTCGGACGTGAACCTGAAAAATCCCGACCTCATCCGCGCGGACGAGGTCGAAAAGGAGATCGGCGACTACGCGCGCGAGCGCGAGCTGCTGGCCTCCGCGCCGCCGCAGACCGGCGGCGAGCATGACGAGCAGGAGCTCGACCGCCGCTACGAGCGCATCGCCGAGCTGCGCAGCCGCGAGATGCAGCTGCAGACCGAGCTTGACGCCCTGCGCGCCAAGGGGCGCCCGGAGCTCACGGCGGATAACCTCGCGCGCATCATCGAGCTCTGGACGAAGATCCCGGCCGCGAGCATCCGCGCCGATGAGTTCGAGCAGCTCGCCGGTCTCGGCGACCGGCTGCGCGCGCACATCGTCGGCCAGGATGCGGCCATCGACACCGTCTGCGCCGCCATCCGGCGCAACCGCGTCGGCCTGCAGGCCAAGCGCAAGCCCGTGAGCTTCCTGTTCGTCGGCGGCACCGGCGTCGGCAAGACGGAGCTCGTTAAGCGCCTCGCCGACGAGCTCTTCCACGCGCCCGAGTCGCTCATCCGGCTCGATATGTCGGAGTTTATGGAGAAGTTCTCCGTCTCGCGCATGATCGGCTCGCCCCCGGGCTACGTCGGCTATGACGAGGCCGGCCAGCTCACGGAGAAGATCCGCCGCCGCCCGTACTCCGTCGTCCTCTTCGACGAGATCGAAAAGGCGCACCCGGACGTCATGAACCTGCTGCTGCAGATCCTCGACGACGGCCGCATCACGGACGCGCAGGGCCGCACCGTGAACTTTGAAAACACGGTCATCATCATGACCACGAACGCCGGCAGCAACACGCGCACCGGCACGCTCGGCTTCGGCCTGAGCGTGGACGATCAGAGCCGCGAGCGCGCACAGCGCGCCCTCAACGAGTTCCTGCGTCCGGAGTTTCTCAACCGCATCGACGAGATCGTCTACTTTAACCACCTCACGGAGGAAAACTTCCGCGCCATCGCTGCCCTCATGCTCGACGAAGTGCGCACCGCCATGGCCGAGCGCGGCATGACCCTGCACTGGACGCCTGCCGTCATCGACTACCTCGTCCGCAAGGGCTTCAGCGAGACCTACGGTGCGCGCAACCTGCGCCGCACCATCCAGCGCGACGTGGAGGATGCCATCGCCACGGCCATCGTCGCTCAGCGCAAGGCCGCCGGAGACATCGGCATCGACGCGCAGGACGATCACATCACCGTCACCATTGACGGTAAGGAGGTAACCGCATGAACCGTTTCGAAGTCATTCAGGGCGACATCACGAAGTCCGACGTCGACGCCATCGTCAACGCCGCCAACTGCTCGCTGCTCGGCGGCGGCGGGGTAGACGGGGCCATCCACATGGCCGCCGGCACCGGCCTGCTCAACGAGTGCCGCGGCCTCAACGGCTGCCGCACCGGCGAGGCGAAGATCACCCGCGGCTACCGCCTGCCGGCGCGCCACGTCATCCATACGCCCGGCCCCCGCTGGCGCGACGGGCAGCACGGTGAGCCCGAGCTGCTGGCCAATTGCTACCGCAACAGCCTGCGCCTTGCGAGCGAGAACGGCTGCCGCACGGTCGATTTCCCGTCCATCAGTACGGGCATCTACCACTTCCCGCTGGCTCAGGCGGCGGAGATCGCCGTGCGCGAGATCACGGCCTATCTTGCCGACCATCCCGAGATCACGCGTGTGCGCATGGTCTGCTTTGACAGCCGCACCCGCGCCGCATACGAGGCCGCGCTGGCCGCGCAGGAATGCGCCGGCTGACGCTTACCGTCACGCCGGAGCAGGCGGGCCGCACGGTCAAGAGCCTGCTCCGGCGTGAACTGCGCATGGCCGACGGGGCCATCGCCCGCGTCAAGACCGTGCCGGACGGTATCTGCCTCAACGGCGCGCACGCCCGCACCGTCGACCGCGTCGCGGCGGGGGATACGCTCACCGTGCGCATCGACGACAAGCGCCCCGGCGGCCGCTTTTCACCCGTGGCCGTGCCGCTGGACATTTTGTATGAAGACGCCGACCTGCTCGCGCTCAACAAGCCCGCCGGCATGGCCGTGCACGGCGGGTACGACCGCGGCGACCCCACGGTCGCCAACGCCCTCGCCGCCTATCTCGGGCCCGACGCTGTTTTTCACCCCGTCAACCGGCTCGACCGTGGCACGTCCGGCGTCATGCTCGTCGCCCGCAGCGGCTACGTGCACGACCGGCTGCGCCGCGTGCTGCACACCGACGGCTTCCGGCGCACATATCTCGCCGCCGCCTGCGGCACCGGCCTGCCGGTAAGCGGCACCATCGACCTGCCCATCGCCCGCGCGGACGACGGCACCACCCGCCGCACCACCGCGCCGGACGGTCAGCCGTCCGTCACGGACTACACCGTGCTCGCCGAGCGGGACGGGTACACGCTCCTGCGTGTCCTGCCGCGCACCGGCCGCACGCACCAGATCCGCGTCCACTTCGCCGCGCTCGGCCATCCGCTGCTCGGCGATGCACTCTACGGCGGCGATGCGTCCCTGCTCGCGCGCCCCGCGCTGCATTCGGCCGCGGCCGATCTCACGCAGCCCGTCACCGGGCAGCCCCTGCACATTACCGCGCCGGTCCCGGATGACCTGCGCGCGTTTGGTTTTGAGAGGTACATATGAAGAAACATTCCATCACGATCCTGTATAATTCGCCCGTCATCCTCACGTTCGCACTGCTGAGCCTGCTCGCGCTCGGTCTCGGCAAGCTCACCGACGGCTGGACGACGCAGAACCTCTTTTGCGTCTACCGCTCGTCGCTGACGGATTGGCTGACCTACCCGCGCTTTTTCCTGCACGTGCTCGGCCACCCGGATTTCGCCGCCTACTGCAGCAACATCGTCATGCTGCTCGTCGTCGGCCCAATGGCGGAGGAGCGCTTCGGCGGCAAGCGCATTCTGCTCGCCATCGCGCTCACGGCGCTCGTCACGGGGCTGGTGCTCTGGTTCTTCTTCCCGAACAGCGCGCTCATGGGCGCTTCCGGCGTCGTGTTCATGCTCATCGTGCTCGCGTCGTTCGCCGGCATGCGCACCGGCACCATCCCGCTCACGCTCATCCTCGTGCTCATCCTCTACCTCGGCAGTGAGATCTTTCAGGCCGTCACCGGCACGGCCGGCCTCGCCCAGCTCACGCACATCGCCGGCGGCGTGCTCGGCATGATCTTCGGCTTCACGTGGAGCCGCGGAAAGCGGGCGGTGCGATGAACATTCTCGTCAGTGCCTGCCTGCTCGGCATCGCCTGCCGGTATGACGGCGCGTCGAAGGGCCTTCCGGAGGACGTTTTGCGCGCACTTATGGCCCGGCACACGCTCGTGCCCGCCTGTCCGGAGCAGCTCGGCGGCCTGCCGACGCCGCGCGCGCCGTCCGAGCGGCAGGGCAGCCGCATCGTCATGCGCACCGGCGCCGACGTCACGGACGCTTATACCCGCGGCGCGCAGCAGACGCTCGCTCTCGCGCAGCGCTTCGGCTGCACGGCCGCCCTGCTCAAGCAGCGCAGCCCCTCGTGCGGCAAGGGCGAGATCTATGACGGCACCTTCACCGGTACACTCACGCCCGGCGACGGGGTCGCCGCCGCGCTTCTGTCTGCGCATGGCGTCCGCGTCTACGGGGAGGACGACGTGGCGGAGCTGCTGAACTTGTAATTATGTAAACCGAATTATGTCAACTTGCAGCGTGCCGCCCGGCACGCTGCTTTTTTGCGCGTCACAGAAACTTAAAAAAGTTGAAATCGCTGCGAAAACCATTGAAAAATCACCGCCGTCCGGTATAATGAAACCATCGCACACTCTACAGGAAAATATGGAGGAGAAAACCATGCGCAAACGCTTTTTGTCCCTGCTGCTTGTGCTCGCGTGCGTGCTGACACTGGCCGTCGTGCCGGTCATCGCCGCAGAGCCCGACCCCGTGCAGCCCTCTGCCCCCACGACGGAGCCCTCGGCCCCAGCGACGGAGCCGACCGCACCGACCGCACCGACGGAACCCAGCCCGGAGCCGACGCCGGAGCCCACACCGACTGGCCCGTGGTATCAGGCGGCGATGGACTTTGCCCGCGATCACGGCATTTTGGTCGGTGACGCGAGCGGCGACATGCTGCCGGGCAACAACGCCCCGCGCGCCCAGATGGCCGCCATGCTCGTGCGCGTGTTCGGCTGCACGGCGGGCAAGGATATTACGCATTTTTCGGATGTTGATACTGCCGCCTGGTACTATCCGGAGCTGAGCGCCGCCGCGCAAATGAACATCTTCAGCGGCTGTGGTGACGGCACCATGGGCCCGGACCGCAATATCAACCGTCAGGAGGCCATGTCCGTCATCGCCCGCGCTTTCGCCGTGGCGGACGGCACGGCCGCCGATATTGCCGCGTTCTCGGACGCTTCCGCCGTCAGCGACTGGGCGGTCGCCTCTGTGGCCGGTCTGGTCAAGGCCGGCATTGTCAGCGGTGACGCCGGCCGCCTGAACCCCACGGCCGGCATCACCCGCGCCGAGATCGCGCAGATGCTCTATGAGCTCGGCCTGCAGTTCTGCTCCGATGCCGCCGCGCTTCCGGCCTCCGGCCGCGTCGTCTACACCGGCACGCAGCCCCTGACGGCGGGCACCTTCACCGGTACGCTCTACCTCGGCGGCGCCGCCGGGCGCGACCTTGGCAGCCTGAATGTCACCGGCACGCTCGTCGTGCGCACCGACCCGAACGGCACCGTCACCGCCGGCGGCACGGTCGACACGCTCGCCGTCGCGGCCGAGGGCACGACCGTCGCGGGCACCGGCCATGCCGGTCTTGTGCGTCTGCTCGCGCGCGGCTGCACCGTCTCGCTCGCGGCCGACAAGACCGATGCGGAGTATGACCCCATGCTCCGCGGCGTTGACACACTTACGACCGACCCCGTGCCCGCGCTCTCTCCGGAGTGCCGCGCCGTCGACCTGTATGTGACCTACCGCTATTTCCCGTCGGAATATCAGACCGCGCCGGGTGAAGCGACCCTCATCTGGTCTGTGGACGGCGTGCAGCAGCCCACGCGTCACTACACGCTCGACGGCAAGTCCATCACGCCGGGCTTCCACGTGGAAGAGTCCGTCTGGAAGCGCGATATGCCCACCCAGCACACGGTCGAGATCCTCTTCCTGTGCGGCACGGACGCCATCCGCACCACGTTCGTCGTCCCGGTCAACAACTACACGGACGCGGAGTATGATCAGCTCCTCAGCGCGCAGTACCCGTATAAGCTCGAGGTCGTGCGCAACCAGTGCACGGTGCTCGTGTACGGTCTGGACATGAGCGGCGATTACTCCATCCTCTATCACGCCTTCGTCTGCGGCCCCGGCCAGACCACGCCCATCGGCACGTTCCGCACGCCGTTCAAGGCGGCGTGGCACCCGCTCATGGGCTGCTGGGGCCAGTACTGCACGCAGATCACGGGCAACTATCTCTTCCACTCCTCACCGTACAACAGCCCGAATAAGAACGACCTGTCCTACCGGCTGTATAACCAGCTCGGCACGGTCTGCTCGCACGGCTGCGTGCGCCTGACGGTGGCGGATGCCAAGTGGATCTACGACAACTGCCCCCTCGGCACCACGGTGTCGATCTACAACGCCTCGTCCCTCCCGGTGCCGAAGCCGTCGGCCCCGTGGCTGGACATCTCCAGCCCGAACCGCGGCTGGGACCCGACGGATCCCGACCCGGCCAACCCCTGGAACAAGTAAGCCATACCAAAACACATCCCCCGGAGCGTCTGCTCAGGGGGATGTTTTCATGTCGGCTGCGGATACTGTGCGCGGGCGATGCGGATGAAGTCCGCCAGCACGCTCCATAGGTAGGCGCGCTTTGCGTAGCCGAAGCTGATGGGGTAGGCCATCGTGTCCGGCGTGCGCCGCATCTCCAGCCGGCCGTGCGGCTGCGCGGCCAACAGCAGCCGCGCCAGATTCTCGGGGCAGAAGCACGCACCCACGCCCCGCGCGCACAGCTCGAGCAGCGTCTCGACGTTGCTCGATTCGGCCCGCACCTCCGGCACGAACCCGGCGCGGCGAAACGCGTCGCGCTCGAGGCTGCCGGTGATGTCCTCGGCGCTGCCGCTCACGAACGGGCACCCGCGCAGGGACCGCAGGTCGCCGCGCTCGATCTCCGTGCGGTGCGCCGCGAGATCGATCCCGCAGGTCTGCAGCAGCTGCCGGCTGACGAGCAGAACGGTGTCCTCGGTGTAAAACGGCTGCACCTCGATGCCGGGCAGCGGTTTTTGAAACCGCGCGATCGCCAGATCCACCCGCCCCTCGTGCAGCAGGTTCTGCAGCGTGTGGTTGCGCTCCTCGGTCAGGATCACGCGCACGTTCGGGTACACGCCCGCAAACGCCTCAAGGATCCCCGGCAGGATGGCCCGCCCGCGCGTGTAGGCGATGCCCACGCGCAGCTCGCCGCGCTGGTTTTCCGCAATGTCGCAGAATGTGCGCTGCATCTCGTCGCGCGTCTGGTGAAAGCGCTCGGCGTACTGCAGAAACACCCGCCCGGCGTACGTCAGCTCCAGCGGCGTGCGCCGCACCACGAGCGGGCAGCCGAGCTCGCGCTCGAGCGCCGCGATGGCCGCCGAGAGCGACTGCTGCGTGATGTGCAGCACATCGGCCGCGCGTGTGTAGCTGCGCTCGCGCGCGAGCGCGAGAAAGTAATCAAAGGACGGAAAGTTCATGCCGCCGCCTCCGGAATCTACAGTTTCTATTTGTGGAATATATCAAAAACAACAGTTTTACAATGGAAAAACCTCGGTCTATAATAAAAAAGTCATTTTGATTCGGAGGTCGTTATGATCGTTTTGTGTCTTTTCTGCCTGGAGCTGCTCGTGTGCGTGGCGCTCGGCTGGCCGATCGTTGCGGCGCTGCTCGTGGGGCTGGTGCTGTTCGTGGGCTGGGCGCTGCGGCAGGGGTATGGTCTGCGCGCGGTCGGCGGCATGCTCTGGTCGGGCATCCGGACGGCCAAAAATGTCCTCATCGTCTTTCTGCTCATCGGCGTGCTCACGGCGCTCTGGCGCGCGTGCGGCACGGTGCCGCTGCTGATCTGCTATGCGGTCGATCTCATCCACCCGGGCACGCTCGTCATCACGTCGTTTCTGCTCGCGAGCGCCGTGTCCGCGCTCATGGGCACGTCCTTCGGCGCGGCGGCCACGATGGGCGCCGTGTGCATGACGGCAGCGGCCTCCATGGGCGTGTCGCCGGTGCTGGCTGGCGGCGCGGTCTTGTCGGGCGCCTTTTTCGGTGACCGCTGCTCGCCCGTGTCCACGAGCGCGCTGCTCATCAGCGAGCTCACGCACACGGATATTTACGACAACCTGCGTGCCATGGTGCGCACGGCCTTTGTGCCGTTTGCGCTCACGTGCGCGGTCTATGCCGTGCTCGGCGCCATGGCGCACGGTGGCGGGGCGGCGCAGGACGTGCGCGCGCTGTTTGCGCGCGTGTGTACGCTGCACTGGCTTGCCCTGCTGCCGGCGGTGCTCATCCTCGTACTCTCGGCGCTGCATGTGCACGTCCGCTGGGTCATGTGCGCGAGCATCGCGGCGGCGTTCACGCTGTGCCTGACTGTGCAGCACCAGCCGCTGGCGGACGTGCTGCGCTGCATGCTCACCGGCTACGTCGCACCGGATGCGGCCGCCGGCGCGCTGCTCAACGGCGGCGGCATCGTGTCCATGGTGCGGGTCACGGCCATTGTGTGCATCTCGGCGGCCTATTCCGGCATCTTTCAGGCCACCGGCCTGCTCGGCACGGCCAAGGCGGGCATCGCGCGCATGAGCCGGCGCATCACGCCCTTCGGCGCCATGTTTTGCACGGCCGTCGCTGCGTCCATGATCGCCTGCAACCAGACGCTCTCCATCCTGCTCACGCACCAGCTCTGCGCCGATACGGAGCCGGACGGCCCGTCGTGCGCCATCGACCTGGAAAACTCCGTCGTCGTGCTTGCGCCGCTCGTTCCGTGGTCGATCGCGGGCGCAGTGCCGCTGGCCTCGGCCGGTGCGCCGGAGCAGAGCCTGCTGGCCGCGTGCTATCTCTACCTGATCCCGCTGTGCTCGCTCGTCTGGAAGCTCCTGCGCCGCCGGCGTGTTGCCGCCTGACTTGAAAAGTGCGCCGAATGTGGTACAATAGATGCATTCTGTACTGCATCCCGGAAAGGAGGGGCATGCCATGGAGCGGACGGAGTTTCCGATCGCGGTGTTTGATTCCGGCCTCGGCGGCATCAGTGTCCTGCGCGCGCTCGTGCAGCGCCTGCCTGGGGAGGACTTTCTCTATTTCGGCGACTCGGCCAACGCCCCATACGGCGTGCGCCCGGCTGAGGAGGTCCGCCGCCTGACGCAGGACGTCATCGCCCGGCTGTATGACCGCGGCATCAAGGCCGCTGTCATCGCCTGCAACACGGCTACGAGCGCGGCCATCGGCCCGCTGCGCGCCGCCTTTCCGGACATCCCCGTCATCGGCATCGAGCCGGCGCTCAAGCCCGCCGTGGCGCACCACCGGCGTGTGCTCGTGCTGGCCACGCCCCTGACACTGCGGGAGGAGAAGTTCGCCGCACTCATGCAGCAGTGCGCCGGCTGCGCCGAGATCACGCCGCTGCCGTGCCCGGAGCTGGTGGAGTTCGTCGAGCGGGGCGAGCTCGATTCACCCGCGCTCACGGCCTACCTCGCGCGGCAGCTCGGCCCCTATGCCGGCCGCGTGGACGCGGCCGTGCTCGGCTGCACGCATTTCCCGTTTGCCCGCCGGGCCATCCGCGCCGCCCTCGGCGGCGGTGTCGCGCTCTATGACGGCAGCGACGGCACCGCCCGCGAAACGCTGCGCCAGCTCGTGCGCCGCGGCTGGATCCGCGGCGGCAGCCGCGGCATTGTCACACTGGAAAACAGCCGCCCGTCCGAGCTGCCGCTCAGCCGCCGGCTGCTCGCCCTGCCCCGGGAGGACTGACGGTCTATGCAGATCCAACGCATTCCCTTTCCGCCCATCGGCTCGAATATGTACGTCGTCACGCAGGGGCGCGACGCGATCGTCCTCGACCCCTGGCCGGACGAGACGACCATGCAGCGCCTGCAGGGGTACCACGTGCTGCTCGTGCTCACGCACGAGCATGTCGACCACATCTCCGGCCTCGGCCGGATGCAGCGCGCGCTTTCGGCGCGCACCCTCTGGCAGGAAAACTGCACCCCCTGGCTGCGCAACCCCGGCAACACGACGCCCGTGCTGCTCGCAGCGCTGAGCGTGTCGCGCGGGGCAGAGGCACGCGACTTTCTGCGCACGCTGCAGCTCAAGACCGAGACGTATGCCCCGGACATGACCTTCGGCGATCACATCGTGCTCGACTGGGGCGCGCTGCATCTCGAGGGCTATGCCACGCCCGGCCACTCGCGCGGCAGCGCGTGCTACCGCATCGGTCCGGCCGCCTTTTTCAGCGGCGACTCGCTCGTTCCGGGCAACGCCGTCGTCACGCGCCTGCGCGGGGGCGACGCCGCCGTGCTCATGGACAGGACCGTGCCGTTTCTGCGCGCACTGCCGCCGGAGCTTACGCTCTATCCCGGCCACGGCCGGTGTGGTATGTCGCTTGGTGAGGGCATCGCGACCATGGACTGGTGACGCGGCCGCAGCGCTGTGCACCTGCACAGCAGACCGGAAATTGTCACAAAAAGGCTTGACACATGTGAGCAAACATGCTAAACTAACCACAGCAGTTTAGGGTAAAAGTTTTTTGTGGGATTTTTTTGCGATGGCCTCCGGTACTCCTCCGGGGGCCATCTCCTTTTAAAAAACCGCGCCGCCGCGTGAAAAATGCTTGACACGCGCGGCAGAGTCTGGTATTCTATTAGAGCGCTCCAAAGACAGCAGGTGGCTTGACCGCGGAAATCCTGCCGAGGATGCATCCATCACGATGTTTCTATTCTGTTTCCGGGGCTTTGGCCGCGGAATTTTTTTTGGGCGTGTATCTTTCACACGGAGGTGAAATCACACTATGCCGAACGCAAAAGTTCTCAGCGAGAAGCAGGCGATCGTCGCCGCTCTGGCCGAGCGGCTCAAGGGCGCCAGCGCCGGCGTGTTCGTCGATTACAAGGGCATCACCGTCGATGAAGACACCAAGCTGCGCACCGAGCTGCGTCAGAATGACGTGGAGTATTCCGTCGTCAAGAACACCCTGACCCGCTTTGCGCTCAAGGACGCCGGCCTCGAGGCAATGAGTGATCTGCTCAATGGTACGACTTCGCTCGCAACCAGCACGGCTGATCCGATCGTCCCGATCCGCATGATCCACGACATGAGCGAGAAGATGGCGAAGGACGAGAAGTTCATCGTCAAGGGCGCGTTCCTCGAGGGCAAGGTCCTCAGTGACGCTGAGATCGCGGAGATCGCGCAGCTCCAGAACAAGGATGCGCTGTACTCCAAGGTCCTGGGCACGATGCTGGCCCCCATCACGGGTCTGGCCGTCTGCCTGAATCAGGTCGTCGAGCAGATGGGCGGCGCTGCCGCACCTGCCGAGGCCGAAGCTCCCGCCGCCGAATAAGGCGACCACTTCACTTAACTATTTAGGAGGAAAATTACCATGGCTAGCGAAAAAGTCACTGCTATGATCGAAGAGATCAAGGCTATGTCCGTCCTCGAGCTGTCCGAGCTCGTGCACGAGATCGAAGATGTGTTCGGCGTTTCCGCCGCTGCTGCTGTTGCCGCCGCTCCGGTGGCCGGCGCTGCTGCTGCCGCCGAGGAGAAGACCGAGTTTGACGTCGTTCTGACCGGCTTCGGCGATCAGAAGATCAAGGTCATCAAGGCCGTCCGTGAGATCACCAACCTGGGCCTGGCGGAAGCCAAGGCGAAGGTCGAGGGCATCCCCTGCGCCATCAAGGAGCAGGTCTCCAAGGACGAGGCCGAGGAGCTCAAGAAGAAGCTCGAGGAAGTCGGCGCTTCTGTCGAACTCAAGTAATCGGATCTTACACAAAAACCTCCGTGCCGTCCGGCACGGAGGTTTTTTTCTTTATTCGCACTGCCGCCGGTGCCGCCGCAGGTCCACGTGCTGCTTTTTGCGTGCGCGGCTTATTTGGCGGGCTTGTCTTCCTTGGGCTGGTACTGGTACGGCTCCGGATCGGGCTCGGCATAGCCGGTGGCGATGTCGAACTGCTTGGTCAGCTGCGTGAGACCGAGCTTCGTCACCATGAGCTCACCGTAGGCGAGGTCATCCTGGAAGCCGTTTTCGCGGCACTCATCCAGACCAGCCTTGGCATCCTCGAGCTCGGAGACGCACTGCTCGTACAGATCCTCGAGCTTGCCGAGCGCCGTGACGGCGTCGTCGGTGTTGCCCTCGGCGGGGCAGACGGCCTCAAAGCGGCGGCCGATGCGCACGATCGCGGCATAGCTCGCCTGCAGCATCGCCAGCGTGAGCGCGCCGGCCTGTCCGGCGGCCTCGCTCTGCTTCATGCCGGTGATCATGTCCGACACATCCCCGACCCACTGCTTGTGCACGCCCTTGAGTTGGCTCAGGCGCTCATCGATCTGTGCCGCGGGATGGCGGTTGGCGGAGTAGCCGCCCTTTTTGAGTTTACGGGTCAGACGTTCCATAGTAGCAACCTCCAATTAGAATTTTTGATCAATCGTCCACGTCGAGTGCTTCCAGACCCTTGGCGGCAATGGGACGGCTGTCGCCATGGCGGACGAAGAGCATGGTCACAAACGCACCGGCCACGAAAAGGGCGGCATACGGGAAGAGCACGGTCATGCCGACCTTGTCCATCAGGAAGCCGGAGAACATCGGCGTGACGACCTGGGCGGCCATGCTGGCCGTGTAGTAAAAGCCGGTGTAGCGGCCAACGTCGCTGCCGGAGCACATCTCCACGACCATCGGGAAGGAGTTGACGTTGATGGTGGCCCAGCCGATACCGGCGAGGCAGAACATGGCGTTCATGAGCATCGTGGGGCTCTCGGCGTTGAGGAAAGCGGCCACGCCGAACGCGACGGCCAGCATCACGACGCCGCCGAGGATGGTCTTCTTGCGGCCGATCTTGGACGCGACGATGCCGACGGGCAGGTAGGCCACGATGGCGGCGGCCTGCGCGAGCATGAGCGTGAGGTTGTAGTCCTTGTGCAGGATGTTGCTGGCGTAAACGGAGTATTTCGACGTCACGGCGTTGTAGCCGAAGAACCACAGCACGATCGACAGCAGCAGGAAGATGAGCGACCGGCGCTCGGCCTTGCCGAGCTTGCCGGAGCCGGCGGGCGCGTCGTCACTGTCGCCGTTGTCGATGCCGAAGCGCTTGCTGTCGGCCTGCATCTCGGCCACGAACTTCGGCTCGTTGACCGTCAGACGGAAGATCAGCAGTGCCAGCAGCATGATGCCCGCGATCACGGCGAAGTACGCCGTGTAGCTCATGAGCGAGTTGCGCACGGAGCTTGTGGCGAAGGCCATGCCGATGGCCAGCACGAGGATGCCGCCGGCGGTGCCCATGAGGTTGATGACGGCATTCGCCTTACTGCGCAGCGGTTTGATGGTAACATCGGGCATGAGCGCGACGGCAGGGGAGCGGAACGTGGCCATGGCCACGAGCACGATGAGCAGCAGCGCGATAAAGCCGATGAGCGCGCCGGGGTGCTGCACGGTCGTCTGGTGGGCGTAGGCCTGGCGCGCGGGCACGACATAGTTCGTGTAGTCGTGGTTCGTCACGGTCTTGCCCTCGGCGGTCGTGACCTGGCTCGTGATGGCGGCAAACTCGTCCTCCGTGAAGGTGTCCTCGAGCACGAACGTCTCACCGTCGGGGGTCTTGAGCGTGCGGTCGGCCTCCTGCTGGTACACGACGCGCAGCGCGGCGGGATCGTCGATGGCGGCGGCCGCGTCGATGTTTTTCAGCTGCGCATCGTCGACGAGCGACAGGCTGATGAACGCGATGGCCGCAACGATCGTGCCAAAGACGATAAACGGCGTGCGGCGGCCGCGCTTGCCGGCGTGCTTGTCGGAGATCGCGCCGAACAGCGGCAGCAGAAACAGCGCCAGAATGTTGTCGAGCGCCATGATGACGCCGGACCACGCCTGCGACATGCCGAACTTGTTCGTCAGGATCAGGGGGATGGTGTTGTCATACGCCTGCCAGAAGGCGCAGATCAGGAAAAAGGCAAAGCCAACGCAGATGGTGCGTTTGTAGTTGAGCTTCACAGGGTTACCTCCATCGTTCTGTATCGGATTTGTCTCATTCTACAATACCTCGCCCGGCAATTCAACAGGCATTTGACGAAAAGCAGAAATTGTTGTTTAATAAGGGCAAAGCAAACCGGCGGCCCGCGCCGCCGAAAGGAGGACACATTATGGATTGGAAAACTGCCTGCAAGTTTGCCGCACCGGCCGCCGCCTGCGCGGGTGCGTTTGCATTTCTCGTCGCGCCGGGCCACGCCACGCGCGCACAGAAGGCCCCGTTCGTGTACCGCAACTATGCGCACCGCGGCCTGCACACCGAGGACGGCACCGTGCCGGAAAATTCGCTCCCGGCCTTCCGTGCTGCGGCCGAGGCGGGCTACGCCGTTGAGATGGATGTGCACCTGACGGCGGACGACCAGCTCGTCGTGTTCCACGACGACACGCTCGAGCGCATGTGCGGCGTGCCGGGTGTCATTGATGATTTCACGCTCGCCGAGCTGCGTGCCCTGCGCCTTGGCGATACCGACTGCGTCATCCCGACCTTTGCCGAGGCGCTCGAAGCGCTCGGCGGCCGCGTGCCGCTGCTGCTCGAGGTCAAGCGCGGGCATAATAACCGCCGTTTGTGCGCGCTGACGCTCGCTGCTCTGCGCACCTACGGCGGGCCGTACTGCGTCGAGAGCTTTGACCCCACGATCGTCGCGTGGTTCCGGCGCAACGCGCCCGATATTCTGCGCGGCCAGCTCAGCCAGCCGCCGAAGGACTACGGCAAGGCGCTCAATAAGCCCGCGGCTGCCATCGTCGGCAATGTGCTCACGAACGTGATCGCCCGCCCGCAGTTCATCGCCTACAAGATCGGGCCGAAGCCGCTGAGCGTGCGCCTGTGCGAGGCCATGGGCGCCGTGCGTGCCGGCTGGACGAGCCGCGCCTGGACGCACGAGCGCGATTATGACATCGTCATCTTTGAGCACTACCGCCCCGGCGCCTGGTTCCGCGCCGACATCTGAGCGGAACGTTCTTGATGATCGCAGCAGCCGCGCCGGCTTCCCGATGCGGCTGCTGCCGCATCCGCGCATAACGAAAACAACAGCCGCACCGGTTTCCCGGTGCGGCTGCTGCTGTTGATTGCTTGTGCTTGCACGTCCGCGGCGGATGCAGACCCGGACGCTGCAAAGTGGAAGAGAGAACACAAACGAGGGATTTTGCAACATCGAAAAGAAAAACGATGTTTACTGAACATATCCTAACATTTGTGTCCGCCATTGTCAAGCGGTTTTCAAAAGTTTTTTGAACTTTTTTCTCACACTGCTGCGCCGCCGCGTAAGATCTGCGCCAGCTCTGCCACGTCGCGCAGGACGTACTTCGGCTGTACGTCGGACGCTTTGAGGATCGCCTCGTCCGTCTCGCCGGACATGACGAGCACGCTCTGCGCGCCCGCGTTCACGGCCACGGCAATGTCGGTGTACAGCCGGTCGCCCACGCAGCAGATCTGCGCGTTCGGCACGCCGGTCTGCGCCGAGATGACGTCGACCATGTTGCGGTTCGGCTTGCCGATGTAGGTCGGCTTCACGCCGGAGGCGGCGGTCAGCAGCGCGCAGATGCTCCCGCAGTCGGGCAGCACCTCGCCGGCCGGCATGGGGCAGACCCAGTCGGGGTTGGCGGCGATGAACGCCGCGCCGCGGCGCAGGAAGTGCACGGCCTTATCGAGCTTTTCGTACACGAGCTCGGTGTCAAATCCGGCCACGACAATCTCCGCGCCCTCTTCCACCAGCGGGATGCCGTAGCTGAGCAGCTCGCGGCGGAACGCCTGCGTGCCGACGAGGTACACGGGCTTGCCCGCATAGTGCTGGTTGAGGTACAGCGCCGTCGCCATGCCGGAGGTGAACACGTTTTCGGCCTCGCACGGGAAGCCCAGCCGCCGCAGGCGCGTGATGTAATCCGTGCCCGCGCGCGAGGAGTTGTTGGTCAGGTAGATGTACTGCCGCCCGGTATCGGCCAGCGTATGGATGAAGTCGACCGCGCCGGGGAACACGTCGTCCCCGAGGTAGAGCGTGCCGTCCATGTCCAGCAGGAACAGGCGCGTGCCGAGCAGGTCTTTCAGATCGTTCATGGGAGCCACCTCACAGAATCTTATTTTTTTCTTAACACCCTATTATACCATGAAAAACGCGCTGTACAATCCCAATTATTCCGGCCGCGGGTGTTGAAAAAAACGGTCGATGTGCTATAATATTAAAATCTGTACCGTGGGCCGCTATTGCGTGCCGGCCGGGTACGGACCCAAAGATGTAATTAAATTTTTGGAGGCATAGATATGGCAAAGAAACAATTCAAGGCCGAGTCGAAAAAGCTGCTCGACATGATGATCAACTCGATCTACACGCACAAAGAAATTTTCCTGCGCGAGATCATCTCGAACGCCTCGGACGCAATCGACAAGCTCTGCTACCAGTCGCTCACGGACGAAAACGTGGGCATGGCGCGCAGCGACTTCAAGATCCGCGTCACCCCGGATAAGGATGCGCGCACGATCACGGTGTCGGATAACGGCATCGGCATGACCAAGGAGGAGCTCGACAGCAACCTCGGCGTCATCGCGCGCAGCGGCTCGCTGAAGTTCAAGGACGGCCTCGGCGAGAACGCGCAGGAGGATGCCGCCATCGACATCATCGGTCAGTTCGGCGTCGGTTTCTACTCCGCGTTCATGGTCGCCGATAAGGTCACAGTCATCACCCGCGCCTACGGCAGCGACACGGCCTACCAGTGGGTCAGCACCGGCGCGGACGGCTACACCATCACCGAGGCGCAGAAGGATACCGTCGGCACCGACGTCATCATGCACATCAAGGCCGACGAGACGGGAGAGAAATACTCCACCTACCTCGAAAACTGGAAGCTCATGATGCTCATCCGCAAGTACTCCGACTATGTCCGCTGGCCGATCGTCATGGACGTCGAGCAGAGCGACTGGGTCGACACCGGCGAGAAGGACGAAAAGGGCGAGCCGAAGATGGAGATGGTCACCAAGACCGAGGAGCAGACCATCAACAGCATGATCCCCATCTGGCAGCGCAGCCGCAAGGAAGCCACGGACGAGGAGTGCATCGCGTTTTATAAGGACAAGTTCCATGACAAGGACGACCCGCTGGCCGTCATCCGCGTCAACGCCGAGGGCCTGATCTCCTACCGCGCGCTGCTGTTCATCCCGGCTAAGGCTCCGATGAACATGTTCACCCGCGAATCTGACCCCGGCCTCGAGCTCTACAGCTCCGGCGTCATGATCATGGATAAGTGCACCGACCTCCTGCCGCCGTGCTACGCGTTTGCCCGCGGCGTGGTCGATTCGCCCGACCTGTCGCTGAACATCTCGCGTGAGATGCTCCAGCACGACCGCCAGCTCAAGCTCATCGCCGCGAACCTCGGCAAAAAGATCAAGTCCGAGCTCACGAAGCTCATGACCAATGACCGCGAGAAGTACGAGCAGTTCCACGCCGCCTTCGGCATGATGCTGCGCGCCGGCGCCGTCACCGAGACGGGCGACAAGGTCGACGAGATCAAGGATCTGCTGCTCTACCACACGAGCGAGACGAAGCTCGTCTCCCTCAAGGAATACGTCGACGCCATGCCCGCCGAGCAGACGAAGATCTACTTCGCCTGCGGCGAGAATGTCAAGCGGCTGCTCAGCCTGCCGCAGGCAGAGCTCCTGCACGAAAAGGGCTTCGACGTCCTGTGCATGACCTCGCAGATCGACGAGTATTTCGTCGACACCATGAAGAGCTACGCCGACAAGCCGTTTTGCAACATCGCGACCGACGACCTCGGCCTCGAGACCGAGGAAGAGAAGAAGGAGACCGAGGCCAAGCAGGCCGAGGACAAGGATCTGCTCGACTTCGTCAAGGAGACACTCGGCGATCAGGTCGCGTCCGTGCGCCTGTCCAATAAGCTCGTGTCCAGCGCCGTGTGCCTGAGCACGGAGGGCGGCGTCACGCTCGAGATGGAGCGCTATTTCAAGAGCATGCCCGGCGCACCGACCGACATCCGCGCCATCCGCGTGCTCGAGCTCAATGCCAACCACCACGCCTATCAGACCATGAAGGAAGCGTTCGACACCGGCGACAAGGACAAGGCCGCCCGCATCGCGCGCATCCTGCACGCGCAGGCGCTGCTCATCGCGGGCGAGCCGCTCGAGGATCCCGCCGCGTATTCCGAGCTCGTCTGCACGCTCATCTGATCCGATCTTTTCCCTGGCCGCCGCGCCCCGGCGGCCGGGGCATCCCCATGTAAGGAGCTGTCTATGGAACCGCGTCTCGGTATCTATATCCACATCCCGTTTTGCGCGAGCAAGTGCGGCTATTGCGACTTTTATTCCTGCGCCGGCGCGGCCGACCGCATGGCCGACTACCAGCACGCCCTGCTCGAGCACATCGAAGAGAGCGCCGGGCGCATCGCCCCGGCGTACATCGACACGGTGTATTTCGGCGGCGGCACGCCGAGCTTTTACGGCGCGGCGCGCCTCATCGAGCTGCTCGACGCCGTCAAGGCCACCGGCCGCCTGCTCAAGCGCGCGGAGGTGACCGTCGAGGTCAATCCGGACAGCGTCCGCCTGCACGATCTGCGCGCCCTGCACAAGGCGGGCTTCAACCGCCTGAGCATCGGCATGCAGTCGGCAAACAATGACATCCTGAAAATGATCGGCCGCCGCCACAGCTTCCGTCAGGTGGAAATGGCCGTTCAGAATGCCCGCACGGCGGGCTTCGACAACATCAGCCTCGACCTCATTTACGGCCTGCCCAGCCAGACCCGCAGCGACTGGGCGGACACGCTCGCCAAGGCAATCGCCCTGCGCCCGGAGCACATCTCCGGCTACGGGCTCAAGCTTGAGGAGGGCACGCCCATGTACGCCCTGAAGGATTCGCCCCTTATCCCGTCGGACGACGAGCAGGCGGATATGTACCTGTGCATGGTCGAGGAGCTGCGGCGCTACGGTTATGAGCAGTATGAGATCTCCAATTTCAGCATACCGGGCTATGAATCCCGGCATAATCTGAAGTACTGGCAGCTTGACGACTATATGGGCTTCGGCCCCGGTGCGCACTCGTGCATCGGCCGCACGCGCTACAGCTATGTGCGCGATCTCGACCGTTATCTCGCGGGCGTCCTCCACGGTGAGGACATGATCGACGAGTACGAGACCATCGGCGATTTCGAGCGCGCGGCGGAGTATCTCATGCTCGGCATGCGCACCGTTCACGGCGTATCGCGCGCGGAGTATGAGCGGCTCTACCGCAGCGATTTTTCCGGTATCGCGCAGCAGCTCGAGGAGTTCATCCGCCGCGGTTGGGCCGCTGCGGACGGGGAGCGCTGGCACTTCACGCCCTCGGGCTTCCTCATCTCAAACGTGCTCATCGGCAAGCTCCTTGAGGCGCAGACCGACCGCAAGGCTGAGCACAACCCGTGGATGAAGCCGCAGATCGAACGCCAGCCGCGCACCAAGCTCCCGCCCGGCGAGGCGGAGGCTTTCCGCGATACATATTTAAATAATCCGATTCTGACAGGGAAAGACAGGGATTCGAGCAAATGAAACTCAACGGCAACACTTCCAAGCGCAGCGCGGCCGCCCGCCGCGAGGCGGCGGATTTCGCAGCGCAGGAGCGCTCGGCACACCGCAGCGGCGCCAACCGTTCCGTACAGAGCGAGGCGGCTGCCCGCCGCGCCGCCGCACCGAAACAGGCGGCGTCCCAGCGCCCGCCCGTGCCCCGGCAGGAGCAGACGGCGCGCCGCAGTGCGTCCGGCGCCCAGCCGCAGTCGGCTCCGAAAGCGAAAAAACCGCGCGGCCGCGGCGGCAAAATCGCCGTGCGCGTCGTGCTCATCGTGCTGGCCGTCCTCGTGGCGGCGGCAGCCGTCGGCATGGTGCTCGTGGCGAAAAAGGATGCCATTTTCCCGAACGTCTCTGTCTGCGGTACCGACGTCGGCGGCATGACGCAGGCCGCCGCGGCGGACGCTATCCGCGCCGCCGGGTGGGACGATACGAGCGCCCCGGTGCTCACCATGACCTTCCCGGGCGACCGGGCCATCACCGTCACCGCGGTGGAGATCGGCTTTGACGCTACGCCCGATGCCGCCGCCGAAACGGCTTATGCCTACGGCCGCAGCGGCAATGTGTTCACGAATTTCTTCACGTGGCTGCACTGCGCCTTCCAGGGCCATGATGTCGCCTCGGACAACCTCGCCGACATGGACGCCGATGCCCTGCGCACGCGCATCGAGCGCGAGGCCGCCGAGATCAACGTCAGCCTCTCCGCCGGCAGCATCGAGATCGACGAGGCGCACAGCGCCATCCGCGTCGTCAAGGGCGCGAGTATGATCACGCTCGACCCCGCCGCCGTTGCCGAGCGCATGCTCAGCGACATCCGCGCCGGCAAGTTCGGCACGTCGGCCTATCCGGTCGATATGAGCGGCGATGACAAGATGACGCTGCAGGAGCTGCACGACGCCGTCTGCGGCGATCCGGTCAACGCGGGCTACGATCCCGAGACCCAGTCCGCCACCGAGAGCAAGGTCGGCATCGAGTTCGACGTCGCCGCCGCCCAGCCCCTGTGGGACGCGGCGTCCACCGGCGACACCGTCACCATCCCGGCCACGCTCACGCAGCCGGAAATGACGCAGGAGCAGCTGCAAAAGCACCTCCTGGCCGATAAGCTCGCCACCAAGACCACCTCGCTCTCCGGCAGCAGCAGCAACCGTATCACGAACGTCAGGCTCGCCGCCGAGAAGATCAACGGCGTGATTCTCCAGCCCGGCCAGACGTTCTCGTATAACGACGTCGTCGGCCAGCGCACAAAGGCCAATGGCTTCAAGGAGGCCGGGGCCTATTCCGGCGGCCAGGTCGTGCAGGAGGTCGGCGGCGGCATCTGCCAGGTGTCGTCCACGCTGTATTACTGCGCCATGGTCTCCAACCTCAAGATCAACACCCGCACCTGCCACTACTTCCCCGTGGCCTATATCGAACCCGGCATGGACGCTACAGTCAGCTGGGGCGGGCCGGAGTTCAAGTTCACGAATAACCGCGACTACCCGATCGAGATCAAGGCCTCCGTGCAGAACGGCAGCGTCACGGTCGAGATCTGGGGCACGGATGTAGACGGCAGCTACGTCAAGATGAGCTACACCGCCAACGGCCTGCGCGCCACGACCTACCGCACCGTCTATGATAAGGACGGCAACCAGATCAGCCACACGCTCGAGGCCAACAGCACCTACCACTCGCACGACACCACGCCGAAGCCGACGCCTACGCCCAGCGCCACGCCGGCCCCGACGCCCACACCCACGCCGAAGCCGCAGCCGACACCCTATCCGTCCATCTACGACCCCGGTGACGCCGGTGAAGAATAATATAGAGGAGAATGCAGTATGAGCAAAGGAAAGTTTTATATCACCACCCCGATTTATTATCCCTCGGACAAACTGCACATCGGCCACACCTACTGCACGGTCGCGACCGATGCGATCGCACGCTATAAGCGCCTGTGCGGCTATGACGTCATGTTCCTGACCGGCACGGACGAGCACGGCCAGAAGATCGAAGAGAAGGCGGAGGCCGCCGGCGTCACGCCCAAGCAGTTTGTGGACAATATCGTCGAAGGCCCCGGCGGCGTGCGCGCGCTGTGGAAGCTGATGAACATCTCCAACGACCGCTTCATCCGCACGACGGACGACTATCATGTCGAGGCTGTGCAGCGCATCTTCAAGAAGATGTACGAAAAGGGCGATATCTATAAGGGCAAGTACTCCGGCATGTACTGTACGCCGTGCGAGAGCTTCTGGACCGAGAGCCAGCTCGTCGACGGCAAGTGCCCGGACTGCGGCCGCGAGGTGCACTATGCCGAGGAGGAGGCGTACTTCTTCCGCCTGTCGAAGTATGCCGAGCCCGTGCGTGAGCTGCTGCTCAGCGGCACGTTCCTTGAGCCGGCCAGCCGCGTCAACGAGATGATCAAAAACTTCATCGACCCCGGCCTCGAGGATCTGTGCGTGTCGCGCACGAGCTTCACGTGGGGCATCCCGGTCGATTTTGACCCCGGCCACGTCGTCTATGTCTGGGTCGATGCGCTGTTCAACTACTGCACGGCCCTCGGCTTCCTGAACGATAAGTACGATGATTATGACCAGTTCTGGCCCGCCGACGTGCACATGGTCGGCAAGGAGATCGTGCGCTTCCACTCCATCATCTGGCCGGCCATGCTCATGAGCATGGGCATGCCGCTGCCGAAGAAGGTCTTCGGCCACGGCTGGCTGCTGCTCGGCGGCGGCAAGATGTCGAAGTCGAAGGGCAACGTCGTCGACCCCATCGTGCTCGCCGAGCGCTACGGTGTGGACGCGCTGCGCTACTACCTCCTGCGCGAGTTCCCGCTCGGCAGCGACGGCAATTTCTCCAATGAGCTGCTCATCTCCCGCATCAATACCGACCTCGCCAACGACCTCGGCAACCTCCTGAGCCGCACCGTCGCCATGGTCATCAAGTACTTCGGCGGCACGCTCCCGGCTGAGCGCGAGCACGATGCGCTCGACGATGAGCTCATCGCCATGGCGTCCTCTCTGCGCGAGACGTATGCCGGCTATATGGATAACTTCGGCACCCAGCAGGCGCTCATCGAGGTGTTCAAGGTCATCTCCCGCGCCAATAAGTATATCGACGAGACGGCCCCCTGGATCCTCGCCAAGGACGAGAGCAAGCGCGCGCGCCTGGCCACGGTGCTGTATAACCTGCTCGAGACGCTGCGCATCACCGTCACACTTCTGCTGCCCTTCATGCCTGACAGCTGTGTGAAGGCCTTCGCGCAGATCGGCGCCGCGCCGGAGCAGACCACGTGGGACAATGCCGCCGTCTGGGGCGTGCTGCCCGCGGACGTCACGGTCCACAAGGGCGAGACGCTCTTCCCGCGCATCGATATGGCTAAGGAGCTCGCCGAGCTCGAGGCGCTCAAGGCGGCAAAAAAAGCGGCCGCCGCGCCGAAGTCCGCGCCCGTGCTGCCGGATGTGACCATCGACGAATTTGCCAAGTGCGACATGCGCGTGTGCAAGGTCCTCAAGTGCGAGCCGGTGAAAAAGTCCGATAAGCTTCTGTGCTTCACGCTCGATGACGGCAGCGGCACCGACCGGCAGATCCTCTCCGGCATCGCCAAGTACTACCGCCCCGAGGAGCTCGTCGGCAAGACCGTCGTCGCCATCCTGAACCTGCCGCCGCGCAAGATGATGGGTATGGCCTCCAACGGTATGCTCCTCTCGGCCGAGAAGGACGGCAAGCTCAACCTGCTTATGCTCGATGACAGCGTGCCTGCCGGCGCGCAGCTTTGCTGAGCGGCCGCACCTCTGCACGTTTCCGGGAAGGCCCGCTCGGCGAGCCTTCCCGTTTTTCCGGCGGCGCGCGGAACATTTTTCGTTTCCCGCCGTCAAGCCCTTCGTAATCTCCCGTAGTAAAGGAGGAGTCGCCCCTTGAAGCTGTTTTCCGCGCCGCCGCGCCCCACGGGCGCCCAGCGGCCCGCTTCCAATACCGCACAGCAGCGTCCCGCTCAGCAGCGCCCTGCTCAGCAGCACCCGGCTCAGCAGCACCCGGCCCAGCAGCGCCCTGCCCAGCAGCGCCCGGTCCAGCAGTGCCCTGCCCAGCAGCGCCCGACTCAGCAGCGTCCTGCTCAGCAGCGTCCTGCTCAGCAGCACCCTGCTCAGCAGCGCCCCGCGCAGCGGAGCGCCAGTCAGTGGACGGATGACGCCGCCCGGCCACGCCGCAGCGCGCCGGACGACCGCCGGCGTGTGCAGCAGCCTGCCCCGGCCCCGGCCGGCAAACACGGCCGCAAAGCGAAAAAGGCCAAAAAGCCGAAGAAGAAAAAGAGCCTCGGCCACCGGCTGCTGATCCTGTTTCTCGTGCTGGCCATCCTCGCCGGCCTGTACCTGACAGCGGTCTATTCCGATATTCCGTTCATCGCCAAGTGGCGCACGGCCTATATTCAGACGGCCATGAACACGCTCAGCCACCAGTGGCTGGCCACGGCGTTCATCCCGCGCAGCGTCATTGACAAGGTCGTCGCCGAAATGGAGGCGGCCAGGGAGGCGCAGATCGGTGTCAACAGCGAGTGGGACGAGGAAGAGATCGCGTCCCGCAACCCCACGCTCACGGATACCAAGGGCATGAGCAAGGAAGAGATTACGTTTTATAACCTCTTCTGGGAGGTGGATGTGCCGAGCATGCAGGCGTATGTCAAGGAGCACCCCGATGCCCTCGCCGCTGGCTGGAGCCGCATCAACATCGACAAGTCCGCCCTCACGGACAACGGCACCAGCATCCGCACCATCCAGGGCGAGCAGGTGCTCGCGATCGACGCGCAGAATGAGATCCTTATCGCGCGCGAAAAGGGCAGTACTTACCGTGGCGTGCTTGTCATCATGAAAGACCCGTCGCGCCTGAGTCTGCAGGCCGCGTCCACGCTCGGCAGCGTCGGTCAGGTCTGCGGCAAGATTGCCGAGGCCCACGGCGGCGTTATCGGCATGACCGGCTCGGGCTTCATCGACCCGGGCGGCACCGGCAACGGCGGCACCCTCGCGGGTTACGCCATGTGCAACGGCAAGGCCTACGGCGGCCACATGGGCTACGGCTACAAGCGCCTCGAACTGCATGAGGACAACCGCATCTACATCCGCGACAGCGATTCCGAGGTCTCGCCCGGCACGACGGACGCGGTCGAGTTCTCGCCCGCCATGATCATCGACGGGGAGACGGTCGTCAATGCCCGCAGCGGCTTCTCGGATCTGCAGCCGCGCGCCTGCCTCGGCCAGTCGAAGTACGGCGAGATCATTGCCCTGCTCGTCGAGGGCCGGCTCACGACGTCGGTCGGCATCAGCGTGCCGGACTGCGCGGCCATTATGGCCAAGCATGACTGCATGCAGGCCATGAACCTCGACGGCGGCACCAGCGCCATGATCTGGTACAAGGGCAAGTACATCATGCGCAGCTCCAACCCCGCGCTCACCGCCGGGCGCACGCTGCCGAACGCCTTTGTCTACGCCGGAAAATAACACCACAGGCAACGTCCCTGACCGCCGGTCAGGGACGTTTGTGCGCAATGTGCAAAAGATTTTCCGAAAAACGGCTGCAGATTTGTGAAAATGGGGCTTGCAATCCGACGCGGGAAGTGGTAGAGTAACACCATCGAGAAACCGATGACCGAGAGGAGTACCCATTTACGAAGCTTTCAGAGAGCAGCGGACGGTGGAAGCGCTGCAGCGGACGAATGGCGAATGGACTCGCGAGGGCAAACCGATTGCAGCAGCATGAGGGGCGACGGTGGCCGCGGCCGTTATCCGGCGGAGCGTATGATCGTACGTGCAAAGTGGGCGCATGAGCGCCAACATGGGTGGCACCGCAGGAGTTACAGTCTTGTCCCATGAAACGGAAGGAACCGTTTCGTGGACGAGGCTTTTTTTATTGCGCAAATCACCGCAGGAGGGATACATATGACACGGAGAACCAGACGATGGCGTGGCGGCCGGAGAATTTTTGCCGCGTCAGACCGTATCCGAACGTTTCAAAACCAACTACTTTCAATATAAGGAGAATATACTATGAATCAGACTTTCCAGAAGATCGTCGGCGGCGTGCTCGCCGTCACCGCGCTCATGGGCTTGTCCGCCTGTGGCAGCAAGACCGAGGACAACAAGGCCGAAGGCAAGACCTATAAGGTCGGCATCGTGCAGTTCGTGGACGATGCGTCTCTCAACCAGATCGAGGCGGCCATTGAGGCCGAGCTCGACGCGAAGGCCACGGAGCTGGGTGTGACCTTTGACTACACGCTCTACAACGGTCAGGGCGACGCCACGACGCTCAACCAGATCGGTGCTGAGCTCGTCGGCAAGGGTGTGGACCTCATCGTCCCGATCGCGACCCCGGCCGTGAAGATCATGCAGTCCGCCACTGAGGACACCGAGATCCCCATCGTCTTCTCCGCCGTGTCTGACCCTGTCGGCGCGGGCATTGTCGATTCGCTCGACGCGCCCGGCGGCCGCATCACCGGCACGAGCGACGCGCTCAACACCAAGGGCCTGCTCGACCTGATGCTCGCCCAGAACCCGGACACCAAGACCGTTGGCCTGCTCTACTCCAAGAGCGAGGATTCCTCCAAGCAGCCGATCGAGGACGCGAAGGCCTACCTCGAGGGCAAGGGCATCCGCTGCGTGGAAAAGACCGGCACCAGCACCGATGAAGTCACCTCCGCCGTCGACGCGCTCATCGCCGAGAAGGTCGACGCCGTCTTCACCCCGACCGACAACACCATCATGACTGCCGAGCTCGCCATTTACGAGAAGTTCCTCAATGCCAAGATCCCGCAGTACTGCGGCGCGGACTCCTTCGCCCTCAACGGCGCGTTTGTCGGCTACGGCGTGGATTACACCAAGCTCGGTACCATCACGGCCGACATGGTCGTGCAGGTCCTGGTCGACGGTAAGGACCCCGCCACGCTGCCCGTGACCACGTTCGATAACGGCATCGCCATGATCAACACCGAAAGCTGCACCGCCCTCGGCTATGACCTCACGGCTGTCAAGCAGGCGTTTGACGGCAAGTGCAGCTCCGTGCTCGAGACGACCACGCAGCAGAATTTTGACTGATATCTGACATCCCGAAGGAGGGAGCTCCATGCTGACCGTTTTGCAGACGGCGCTCGAGGTCGGCCTCATTTACGGCCTCGTCGCGCTGGCGCTGTTCATCAGCTTTTCCATCCTGAATATCGCCGACCTCTCCACGGACGGCTGCTTCACGCTCGGCTGTGCCGTCGGCGCCATGCTCACCATCGCCGGCCACCCGATCCTTGCGCTGTTCGCGGCCATGGCGGCGGGTATGCTCTCGGGCTACGTCACGGCCTTTTTGCAGACGCGCCTCGGCGTTGAGAGCATCCTCGCCGGCATCATCTCAAACACCGGCCTCTACACGATCAACCTCGCGGTCATGGGCTTTTCGTCCAACGTGTCCATCACCGGGGTCGATACGGTGTTCTCGCTCTTCAAGGGCCTCGTCGGCGGGCAGTGGAGCCGGCTGATTCTGCTCGCGCTCATCGCGGCGGTCATCGTGATCGTGCTCATCCGCTTTTTCGGCACGTCACTCGGCCTGTCCATCCGTGCCACGGGCGACAGTCTCGATATGGTCAGCGCTTCCTCCATCAACCCCAAAGCCACCATCACGATCGGCCTGTGCCTGGCCAACGCTCTCACGGCGCTGTCCGGCTGCCTGATCGGGGAGTATAACAAGTTCTGTGACATCAACCTCGGCACCGGCATGGTCACGATCGCGCTGGCGAGTCTCATCATCGGCGAGGTCTTTGCCGGTCACCGCGGCGGCGTGGGCAAGCGCATCGTCTGCGTCGTGCTCGGCAGCATCGTCTACCGCTTTATCATTGCGCTGGCGCTGCGGCTGAACATCTCGGCCGAGTATTTCAAGCTCGTGTCTGCCGTCATCGTGGCCGTCGCCATCGCCGCGCCGAACATGAAGGGCTACGTCCGGCTGGCGAAGATCAAGTCCAATGCCCGCAAGCTGCGCGCCCTGTCCGGAAAGGGGGACGAGACCGATGCTTGAAGTTTCCCACATTTCCAAGACATTCAACGCCGGCACCGTGAACGAGAAGCGCGCCATTTCCGACCTCTCGCTCCGGCTGGCCGACGGGGAGTTTGCCACCATCGTCGGCTCCAACGGCGCCGGCAAGAGCACGCTCTTCAATGCCATTGCCGGTGTGTTCTATGTCGATGCCGGCGCCATCACGCTCGATGGGCGGGACATCACGTTCCTGCCGTCGTATCAGCGCAGCCGCCGCATTGGCCACCTGTTCCAGGACCCGCTCAAGGGCACCGCGCCGCACATGACCATCGAGGAGAACCTCGCCGTGGCCTACCTGCGCTCTTCGGACCGGCACGTGCTCTTCGGCCGCGTGACCCGTAAGGACCGCGACTTTTTCCGCGATGCGCTCGCCCAGCTTGACATGGGGCTGGAGGACCGCATGAACACGCCCGTCGGCCTGCTCTCCGGCGGCCAGCGCCAGGCACTGACGCTGCTCATGGCCACCATGGTCACGCCCGAGCTGCTGCTGCTCGACGAGCACACGGCCGCGCTCGACCCCGTCACGGCCGACAAGGTGCTCGCGCTCACGCGCAGCGTCGTGTCCGAGCGCAGCATCTCCTGCCTCATGATCACGCACAATATGCACCAGGCGCTCGAGCTCGGCACGCGCACGCTCATGATGGATGCCGGCCGCATCGTGCTCGATGTCTCCGGCCCGGAGCGCGCGGACATGACCGTGCAGGGCCTGCTCGATGCCTTCGCCGCCAAGGCGGGCGCCACGTTTGATAACGACCGCGTCCTGCTGTCCACGGCCGAGGATAAAGAAAACTGAATCCCGGCAAAGAAAAATCAGCCGCCCTGCGGGCGGCTGATTTTTTGTGCCTGTAAACTTAATAGAACGTGGCCACCGGTTCCTCCGGCTTTTCGACCTCCTGCACGGCCACCTGCGGTATATGCAAATGCATAGAAAAGACGGAACGCAGGGTGCAAAATCATACACGTGATGAAGCCGTGACAGCCGCGTGACAAACCGCGAACGTGACACTTTAATTCGCTACCCAACAAAGGTGAATCCGACAATTGTGCAAAACCTGTGGATTACGCGAACGCATACGCCGTCCCGAGCGGGACAGATTGCGCGCCGCTGTGGAAAACGTTCGCCGGAATCGGTCAAATCTCCCACGATATTCGATGATAGCACCGCCCGTCAAGGCCAAGACGAGCGGGAGCAGATGAGGGGGCGCTTCTCTGACGAGAAGCATACAGCCGAAAAGAGGGGACCCGTCCGTGCATAAATGCCCGTCCGCGCCCCCCTTTTCGCCTGTGTGCCGCCCGCAAGCGTGCAGCACGCCCCCTCATACCGCCCCCGGCCTTGACAAGCGTGCTGCGGCGAAAATAAAAGGAGATTTGACCAATGATTTCAGCGAACATTCCGACTTCCACCCGCAAAGCAATCTACCGCCGAGACGGCTACCGCTGCGCACTCTGCGACAGCACGCAATATCTACAGATTCACCATATCATCCCGCGCGGAAAAGGCGGAAACAACGAGCCTGACAACCTCATCACGCTGTGCTCCAAGTGCCATGGAGCCGCTCACGGATGCATCCCAGAGGGCTGGACAATGACCGCCGAGGACGTAGAACAAGCGTGCGTCGAATACGTCAGCGATATGTACGCCGGAGATTGGTACCCGCTGGAATAAGCGGGTCTCCATCTTATCATCAAAAAGGTCGCGGGGCGGGTCCCCCCCACAGGCTTGTCAAAGCTGGCCCCCCCGCCCCGCAGTTCCGCTCGCGCCGCTTTGTTTTTGTCTGGGGTTCAGCGGTGCGGCGCTCGCTCGGTCCTCCGGGCCGCCGCCCTTGCGTCTCGTCGGGCCGCGCCTTGTTTTGGTGGGGGGCGTGGTGCGCGGCCCTCCTCGAGATTCCGCGCGCTGCGGCGCGCGGGCGGGGGAAAATAGCGCTCAGGCCGACACTACCCCTAGCGGGGTAGTGTCGGCCTGAGCACTATATCTTGCGTTTAATAGAACGTGGCCACCGGTTCCTCCGGCTTTTCGACCTCCTGCACGGACTGCACCGTGAACACGGGGCCCTTGCGCCCGTAGGCGCGGTGGAACTTGTAGTCCAGCCGGGCCGTGATGATGGCCCACTCGTCGTTGCGGATCTCGTCCGCGCGATCCCACACGCAGATGATGCCCGCGAACTGAATGTCCTGCACGCAGCAGGTCATGATGTGCCGCCCGGCGATGAAGCAGCCCTTCGGCACGTTCTTGCGCACGAGGCAGCGGCACTTGACCTCGATGGTCTTGCCGTCGTATTTCTTTGGCTCCTCGGACATGTCGCGGTACCAGATGGCGAAGTCGCGGTCCTCGATCTCGACGACCGGGGCGTCGAGGTCGAACGGCAGCGGGTCCTCAATGTCGTCGTACACGACCTTGCCGTCGGTGTATTCATACGCGATGTCGCACCGGCGGGAGATGGCGCGGATGATGCGGTGCATCTCCATGCGGTCCATGCTGTCGTTGTAGCGGTTGAGCACGACGAGCTCGGCACTTTTGAGCTTGTCCACCATGAGCTGGCGCATGTTCGCGTTGTAGCTCAAAAACGACGTCGCGTCGCAAAACAGGAATTCCTGCGCGACCGCCCAGCCTTCCGGCAGGTTGCCGTAGAGCGAGTCGAGCATCCACATGCCGTTGAACTCCACAAGCACACGCTCGGGGCGGATCTCGTCCTGCAGCGCCTTCAGGTGTTCGACCGTGAGGTCGGACTCCTCGTCAATGTTGCGCACAAAGACGTTGCCGGCGCAGAACTTGTCCGGCTCATAGACCTCCTCGCCCTCTTCGCACAGCAGTAGCAGCGTGCGCTCGCCCTTGTGGAAGCGGCTGTCCTCGAGCGTCTCCTGGATGAATTTCGTCTTACCGGCTTCCAGAAAGCCGGTGAACAGGTATACCGGCAGATCCGGTGCCTGCTGTTTTGTGTCAGCCAATGTGGAACAGCTCCTTCAGTGCATCCTCGGCCAGGTGCGACCCGATCACGCACACGCGGCCGGTGACCTGTGCGCTGCCGCGGCGGACATCGGACTCGCCGGGCACGTAGTCAAAGTGGATCCAGCCGCCGTCGGTCGCGGGCACGATGCCCTTGGCGCGCAGCACGACGCCATAGCGGTGCTCGTTGATGAGCGCGTCGAGCGCGGTGCGGATCTCGTCGTCGGTGTATTTGCGCGGCGTCTCGGTGCCCCAGCTCGTGAACACCTCGTCCGCATGATGGTGATGGTGATGATGGCCGCAGCAGTGGTCGTGGCCGTGCTCGTCATGATCGTGGTCATCGTGGTCATGATCGTGGCCGCAGCAGTGATCGTGGTCATGCTCGTCGTGGTCATGATGATGCTCGTGCTCATGTTCGTGGTCATCGTCATCCTCATCGTCGTCATGGTGATGATGGCCGCAGCAGCATTCGTGCTCGTGCTCGTCATCGTCGTCGTGATGATGGTGATGGTGCTCGTGCTCGTCCTCGTCGTCCTCCTCGGCGGCCTCGGCCTTGAGGTGTTCGAGCTCGGCGGACAGCGTGTCGCGCCGCTCCATCGTCTCGAGGATCTGCTTGCCGTCGAGCTCCGTCCACGGCGTGGTCACGATCGTGGCGGTCGGGTTCTTCTCGCGCAGCAGCGCCACGGCGGCGTCGAGCTTCTCGGGGCGGATGCCCTCGGTGCGCGAGAGGATGATGGCGCTCGCGTTCTCGACCTGGTTGTTGAAAAACTCGCCGAAGTTCTTCATGTACATCTTGCACTTGTTCGCGTCCACGACGGTCGTGAAGCCGTTGAGCACCAGCTCGTCGGACTGTACGCCCTGCACGGCGCGGATGACGTCGCTCAGCTTGCCGACGCCCGAGGGCTCGATGAGGATGCGGTCGGGGTGGAACTGCTCGAGCACTTTCTGCAGCGCGTCGGCAAAGTCGCCCACGAGGCTGCAGCAGATGCAGCCGGAGTTCATCTCGTTGATCTGCACGCCGGAGTCCTTGAGGAAGCCGCCGTCGATGGCGATCTCACCGAACTCGTTTTCGATCAGCACGATCTTTTCGCCCGTGTAGGCCTCAGCGATCAGCTTTTTGATCAGCGTGGTCTTGCCGGCGCCGAGAAAACCGGAGAAAATATCAATTTTTGTCATAAGAATCGAACACTTCCTGTCTGGGGGCACACCCCAAAATTTTGTCCATTATTATAGCACATATTTGTGAACGAAACAAGTCCGCCGCGTCGATGGGATGTGGTTGCGTTTTCGCCGCCGCTGCGGTAAACTGGAGCCATGAGTTGGAATACATTTTGGAAAACTTTAAAGCGAAACTGGCGCGCAGCCGTCTATCTGCTCGTGCTCGCGGCGCTGGCGGTGCTGCTTGTGGTCGTGTGTGTCCGCCGCGGGCAGACTGCCGCGCAGCCGGAGCCCACGCCCCGCACGTCCGCCGCCGTCCGGAAGGACGCGGCGCAGACGCTGCTCGACGGCATGACCACGCGCGAGAAGATCTGCCAGCTGCTCATCGTGCACCCAGAGGTGCTCACGGACGGCGGCACCGTCACGGCCATGACGGACGAGCTTTCCGCTGCGCTGCGGGACTATCCCGTCGGCGGCTTTCTGCTCTCGGCGGGCAACATGACCTCCGGCGAACAGCTTGCGGCGCTCACCGGAGCGCTTGCGGACGGCTGCAGAACGGCGCCGCTCATCTCGGTCGACGAAGAGGGCGGCCGCGTCGCGCGCCTCATGAACACTGTCGGCACGACGAAGCTCAACAGCATGTACAGCTACCGCAGTCTCGGCACGCAGGGCGCGTATGACAACGCCCAGACCCTCGCGCACGACATCGCGGCTTACGGCTTCAATACGGACTTTGCGCCCGTGGCCGACGTCTGGACGAATAAGAAAAGCAACGCCATCGGCGACCGTGCCTACAGCGATGATTATGACGAGGCGGCGGAGCTTGTCGCCGCCGCCGTGAGCGGTTTTCGTGACGCGGGGGTCATCTGCTGTCTGAAGCATTTCCCCGGCCACGGCAGCACGGCCACGGACTCGCACAATGGCGCCGCCACGGTCGACAAGACGCTCCCGCAGCTTCGGCAAGAGGACCTCAAGCCCTTCGTCTCCGGCATCGCCGCCGGGGCGGACATGGTCATGGTCGGCCACCTGACCGTGCCGACGATGGACGATGTGCCCGCGTCCCTCTCGCACAAGATCGTCACGAATCTGCTGCGCTACGACCTCGGCTTCCGCGGCGTCATCGTCACGGACGGGCTGCAGATGCAGGCCCTCGCGCAGTACACCGACGGGGAGAAAGCCGTGCTCGCCCTCGCTGCCGGCAATGACATGCTGCTCGAGATCAGCGACGTACCCGGCGCGGTCGCGGCCGTGGAGCAGGCGCTCGTGGACGGCACACTCACGGCCGATGCGCTCGATCAGAGCGTGCTGCGCGTGCTGCAGCTCAAGCTCGCACACGGCATCGTGCCGCTGCCGGAGACCGGCTGATACTCATGATTTTTTAAGAAAAGTGTGGTATCCTCATACTGGGCGCGGCCGTCCGGCCCGCCCGGCATCCTCCCTTTTTTTCTTCCCCCAACAGATCAGCCGCTGTCAAAGGACAGCGGCTGATCTATTATCATTTCCGGTTGTAGACCGGCGCAAAACGTGGTATCCTAAGTTATCATGACCTGAGAGGCGACCATCCTTGCAATTTGTTGACATTGAAAAGAAGGACGGCGGTGCGTTCCTGCACCGCTACGACCTGCACTATATCGACCGCACCGGCTGCCCGCGCACGTATGAGATGGTCAGCCGTGACCGGAACATTGACTCGCTCGAGCATCTGCAGCACCACCGCACGGACGCGGTCGTCATGGTGCTCACGGATGCCGCGCGCGAGCACATCGCGCTCATCCACGAGTTTCGCATGGAGCTCGGCCAGCGCATTTACGGCCTGCCCGGCGGCCTCATCGAGCCGGGGGAGACGCCCGAACAGGCGGCCCGCCGCGAGCTGCGCGAGGAGACCGGCCTGCGCCTGACGGCCATCACGCACGTCCTGCCGCCGGCAGCGTGCACGGTCGGCATCGGCGATGAGCGCACGGTCTGCGTCTTCGGCACGGCGGAGGGGACGTTCCGCCCGAGCACCGATCCCATGGAGGAGATCGAGTCGGCGTGGTACACACGCGCGCAGGTGCGCGCCCTGCACGAGACGGACCTGTTCGGTTCCTGGGCGCTGGCTTACAGCTGGATGTTCGCAAACGGCTGCCTGCCGGACACCTGAAGGCCACACATTCACGATTACGGAGCGATTATCATGTTTTATTCGGAAATTTATCAGCCGGGCGTCGCCGATTTTGACCGCGGCGGCAAGCTGGGCTATGAAGCGATCCTGCGCATTTTTGAAAACACGGCCAGCCGCCATTCCGACAGCTCGGGCGACGACATCATTGCGGAAAGCCGGCACGGCATCACCTGGGTGCTGACCGACTGGCGCGTCCAGATTGTGCGCCGGCCGGACAGCAAGGCGCCCCTGCGCGTCACGACTTGGGTGCGCGACAGCGTGCCCACCGGCCGCATCTTCCGTGACTATACGCTTGCGGACGAGACCGGCACGGAGCTCGTCTGCGCTGAATCGCGGCTCGTTTTGTTCGACCTGCGCGCGCAGAAGATCATCCGTATCGACCAGCCGCGGTTCCGGTCCTATCAGCCGGAGGCGCGCGGCGTGTTTGCGTCCGCTGCGCCGCGCCTGCGCGCGCCCGCTGCGTTCGACGGGGAGAAAACGCTGCCCCTGCGCCGCAGCGACATTGACTTCAACGGTCATGTACATAACACGAAGTATCTTGACTTCGCGCTTGAGGCGCTGCCGGACAGCGTGCCGCGCGACGCGTTTACCGGCATCCGTATGATCTATCCGAAGGCAGTCAAGGATGCAAATTCCGTCACGCTCAAATACACCCTGACGGACACCGGCCCCTTCGTGTGCGTCTACAGCGCGGACACGCTCTGCACGCTCATCCGCTTCGAGACATGAAGATACCCCCGCTGCGCTTTTCGCAGCGGGGGTATGTTCAGCTTTCTGCGAACCGGTCGACATATGCGCGCATTTCCTGCCGCGAGTCGATGCCGTGCACGCCCGCGATGAACGCGCGCTTTTCTTCGTACGTGAGCGCTGAAAATTTCGTCAGCGCCTGCTGGTTGTGCACCAGCGCCATGCCCAGCCCGACCGGGATGGCCGGCTGCATGCCTGTTTCGTGCAAAGGTTCCACCTTCCTCTGTGTCCGGTTTCGGAGCGGGTGCTCCTTAACCATAGTATGGCACAGATGGGAAAATAGAATGCATCAGCCCAGATCGAGCACTTGCCGCGCGGCATAGCCCTCGCTGCGCAGAGCGCCGTCGAGCAGCTCATAGCGCGTCATGTCCAGCCGCACCGCGTGCAGCATCGCGGGCATCTGCTGCAGCTGCTGCAGCTGCACGCCGCGCGCTTCGATCACGCTGCGGTACTCGTCGCTCAGCGGGTCGATGTACACGGCCGTGCCTGTCATCTGCAGTCCGGCGAGCGAGTCCATGCCCGTGTAGCTGTCGTACACGGCGGCGGAGATCGCCCCGTTCCACCAGATGCCCTTGAACTTCAGCCCGCCCTCGGTGAGAACATAGAGCTTGCCGTCCACGCGCAGGTATTCCAGCGGGGTGCACCGCACCCATTTGCCGCAGCCGGTCGCGAGCGCGAGCGTGTTGTGCGCTTCCAGAAAGGCGTCGATGCGCGCCTTGAGCGCGTCCGTCGGCATCGGCGCCTCCGGCGGGCAGAAGGCTTTCGCGATCAGCTCGGCCGCGGCGACGGTCTCGTCCTCGCCCTTGGGGCGGAAGGTCACGCGCTTTTGCAGCCCGGCCGTCACGACCGGGCCGTCCTCGCCCGCGGCGACGGTGATGACGTTTGCATACCCGCTCCAGTCGCGCGGGGCGCGCTCGGCGGGGAAGAGCTTGCAGTTGCCGATGACCGTACCGAGGATGTAGGCCGTGCGGCGCGCGTCGGCGTCATAGATGATGGCAGTGATGTTCATGGGTTCGTTGCCTCCGGAAGAATCAGAATATGAGATAATGTGAGTATAACACGCAAAGAATGGATTGTAAAATCGAAAGCCGGATGTTACAATGAGAAAAATCCGAAATAGAAATGAGGTTTTGCCATGCTCTGCCCGAAATGCGGCGCGCAGCTGTCCGACAGTGCCGTGATCTGCCGCGCCTGCGGCGCCATGCTGCCCGAGCAGCCAGCCGCTCCGAAGACGCCGTATCCCCCGACGTCCCAACCGGCCGAAAACACCGCGTCCGCCCAGCCCAACGCCCCGCGCACCTGCGCCCGGTGCGGTGCCCCGCTCGAAAGCGGCGTGCGCTTTTGCACCAACTGCGGCGCGCCCGTGCCGGAACGGCCCGCTTCCTCTGACACGGCGCAGTCCGTTCCGCCGCAGCAGGACACGGCGAACGCGTCCTACACCGGCGCGGCTGCTCCGTTCGGCCCGGGCGTCTGCCCGCGCTGCGGCAGCCGGTTCGCACCAGGTGCGCGTTTTTGCACCGTCTGCGGCATGCCCGCGCCCGAAGCGCCGCAGGGCCAGACCGACTGGTATGCGTCCGCACCCGGCGGCACGGTCTCCTCGCCGGAGATCGGCCCGAAGCACAAGCCGAAGAAGCTGCTCATCGGTCTGCTGTGCGGCTTTGCCGCACTGGTCGTGATCGTGGCGGTCTTGGCCGGCATTTTCGCTGCCCGTCAGGCGGGCGAGCCCAGCACGGCCGGCGGTACGGAGGTGGACCGTCTGCTCGAGAACTACTTCACATACTTTGAAAATGACGATGCCGATGCCATGCTCGATCTTTTCTTGCCGGAAGTGATCGCGTACATGCAGGACGATGATACCGTCATCAGCCGCGAGGACGCCCTCATCCAGCTCGACGACTGGTATTATGATTACGGCAAGGCCATCGACGACTATTACGTCTATGATGACGACAGTCTCGACACCAGCGACGTGCGCGAGCTCCAGCGCGAGCTCGGTGTGCGCATTGACGACAATGTCATCATCGCCTGCGACGTGACGTATCAGAACGGTCAGGACAACGACTTTTATTTTGAGTTCGTCCAGGTCGATGGGCAGTGGTATCTGCTCTTTGTCGTGGAGTAACCGCCATTTTTGGAAACGCCCCCGGCAGCTTCGGCTGCCGGGGGCGTTTTTCTTATGCCTGCACCTGCACGCGGCTGCCGCCGCTGCGGTCTTTCGTCACGATGATCTGCCGGTCGATGCGGTCCTTGAGCTCTGCCACGTGGGAGATGATGCCCACGATGCGATTGCCGCCCGACACGCCCACGAGCGCGGCGAGCGCCTGCTGCAGTGCCTCACTGTCGAGCGAGCCGAAGCCCTCGTCGACGAACATCGCCTCGAGTTGCACACCGCCTGCGGTTGCCTGTACCTCGTCGGACAGGCCCAGCGCCAGCGACAGGGAGGCGGCAAACGTTTCGCCGCCGGAGAGCGTCTTGACGCTGCGTGCCGTGCCGTTGTAGTGATCGATGACCTCAAGCTCCAGCCCGGTCTGGCTGCGGTTGTCGCCCGCACGGGCGCAGCGGCGCAGCTCGTACTGCCCGCCGGACATGATGAGCAGGCGCGTGTTTGCACGGCCGAGGATGCGGTCAAAGTACGCGGTCTGGATGTAGGTCTCGAGCATGATCTTTTCCTTGCCGGGCACGGCGCCGTTGGCCGTCGCGGCCAGCGCGTGCACCCATTGCCAGCGTGCGCGCACGGCGGCGTGCTGCTGTCGCTGCGTGTCGATGGCGGTGCGGGCCGCGCGGTTTTGCTCCAGCTGCGCGGCGCAGGTGCTGATCTGCTTTTGCAGCTGCTCTGCGCGCACGGTCAGATCGTCCCGCCGGGCGCGCAGGGCGGTGATGTCTGCCGGGGGTGCTGTTTGCAGCTGGGCGCGCAGTGCGTCGCGTTTTCCGGCCAGCCCGGCGAACGCGGACTGTGCCGCGTTGCTGCGGGTACGCGCCGTGTCCAGTGCCTGCTGCAGCGCGTCGCATTGGGCGCGCGTTTCGTCGAGCGCGCGCTGTGCCGCAGCGCGGTTTTCATGCGGCAGCTCCTGCGCGCGGCGAAGGACATCCGCGTCCAGCTCTGCACACCGCGCCTCGAGCGCGGAGATCTCCTGCGCGCGATCCTGCATGTCCGTCTGCTGCTGCCGGAGGGCCGTCTCCTGTGCCGGCAGACCGGCTTCCAGCGTCTGCAGTGCCGTGAGCGCCTGCTGCTGCGCCGTGTGCTCTGCTGCGAGCGCCTCGGCGTCGCGCACGGCCGCCGCGCGCAGAGCGGGGAGGGTATCTGCCAGCGTGTCCGGGTCGAGCGGCGGCGTCAGTGCCCGGCAAGCCTGCGCGATCGCCTCGCGCACGGCCTCCAGCTGTCCGCGCAGCCCTGCCGCCTGTGCGCTGTGCTCCGCGGCCGCTTTCTGCGCCCGGTCGCTGTCCGCCAGCGCGCGCTTGAGCGCGGCGGCGTCCGGCGTCTGCTCCGGCGCGGCGGCGGGGCAGGGGTGTTCTGTTGCGCCGCAGACCGGGCAGGGCTGACCGGGCACGAGCGTGCGCGCGAGGATGCCCGCCTGTGCGTCGAGGTAGGCGCGGTTTTGCGCGCTGTAGTGCGCCAGCGCCGTCTGCGCGGTCTCGGCCGCCTTCCGGTATTCCGTCTGCGCGGTGTCAAGCGCCGTCTCCAGCTTGGCGCACTGCTTTTGCTGCTCTTCCAGCGCTGCCAGCTGCGTGCAGCGCTGCGCGGCCGCTTCCTGCGCGTGCCCGGTCTGCGCGGCGGCCACAGCCAGCTTCGGCTGTTCGCGCAGTTTCCCGCGCGCAGTTTCCAGCGCCTGTGCGGCTGCGTCCGTCCGGGCGCGCGCCGTATCGTAGTCGCTTCGCTTTTGCGCCAGCCGCTTGCGCTCCGCCCCTGCCTGTGCGCGCAGCGTGTCGAGCTGTTCATACCGCCGCAGCGCGTCTTCCAGCCGCGTGATGTCCTGCCGCCGGCTCTGGATCTCCGGCTGTGAGGCCATGGCGGCGTCCAGCGCCGCCTGTGCGGTTTTTGCTTCTGTCTGTGCCTCCGCCCATGCGGCATCCGCCTCGGCGAGTTTTACGCGCGCGGCTTCGAGCGCCTCTGCTTTTCCGAGGTCGGAGAGCACCTGCTCGCGCCGCGTCTCCGTCTGCGCGCGCTCTGTCTGCGCCTGCGTCAGCGCGGCCTCGTCCGAGCGCAGCAGCGTGTCCAGCGCCGCGAGCAGCGCGTCGGTGTCCAGTGCGTCCGGCAGTGTCTCCGGGGCGGCGCCGCGGATGCACCCGGCCGCCTGGCGCAGCCCGGCCTCCAGCTCGCCGCACTGCCGGTCGAGCGCGGCCGCCTCTTCCTTGAGCCGGTTTTGCAGCGCCTGATACCGCTCCGTGTGGAAGATCTGGCGGAAGATGGCCTTGCGCTCGTCCGTCTGGGCGAGCAGCAGCTTTCGGAATTCCCCCTGTGCGATCATCACGATGCGCGCAAACTGCTCCCGGTCCACGCCGATGATGTCCGTCACGGCGGCGGTCACGTCGCGCGCTTTGGTGATGACGCGGCCGTCCGGCATTGTCAGCTCGGCGTCCGCCTTCTGCACGGTCGTGCCCGTGCCGCGTGTTTTTGGGCGCGTATATTCGGGGTTGCGGCGCACGGTGTAGGTCCTGCCGCCGTTTGTGAAGGTGAGCTCGACGAATGTCGGCGTCTCGGCCGCTGCGTATTTGCTGCGCAGCATGGAGCTCTCGCGGCTCTCGCCGCTCGCCTCGCCGTAGAGTGCGTAGGTGATCGCGTCAAAGATCGTCGTCTTGCCGGCGCCCGTGTCGCCGGTGATGAGGTAGAGCCCGGTCGTGCCGAGCGCAGAAAAGTCCACGGTCGTCTGCCCGGCGTAGGGGCCGAAGGCGGACATGGTCAGATTCAGCGGTCTCATGGCTGCGCCTCCCGGATTTCCTCCATGAGCTGTGCAGCGAACGCGCGCTGCTCATCGCTCATGGGCTGGTTGTTTTGCTGTAAGTAGAGCGCCTCGAACAGCTCCAGCGGCGTGCGCTGCTCCATGGCGGCGGGGACCGCCACCGTCCCGGCGGCGCGTGTGCGCGCGTTGTCGTAGTCGAGCGTCATCAGGTACGGATAGATCGCCCGCAGCCGGCCCACGGCGTCGTACACGTCCTGCTCGTCCGTGAGGATCAGGTGCAGGTAGTCGCTGCGGTAGGTCGTGTGCTCGTAAAAGCTCCGCGCGGTCAGTTCGTCGTAGCTGCCGCGTACCTCGCGCAGGTCGCGCAGCGGCGTCAGCGGCACGGTGCGCACATCGACCGCGCCCTTTTCGTTCAGCGTCACGATGGTGGCGGATTTGCGCTGGCTCGCCTCGGAAAACGAGTACTTGAGCGGTGACCCGGCGTAGCGGATCGTCGGGCGGTCGATCTGCTGCGCGCCGTGCAGGTGGCCGAGCGCCACGTAGTCAAACGGCGCGAAGACGCGGCTGTCCACATTGTCCGTCCCGCCGACGGACAGCTCCTCCGAGCCGCTGCGCGCCCCGCCGGTCACGAACTGGTGCGTCACGAGCACGTTGCGCGTACTTTTGTCGATGTCCATGTGCGCGATCGCTTCGGCCACGGCGTCGGTATAGCTCTCGATCTGCGCGTCCGGGAACCAGCGGCGCACGTGCGCAGGCTTCAAAAACGGCAGCAGCCATACGGACACGGGGCCGAATTCGTCATGCAGCACGACGGGCGCGACCGCGCCGCCGTAGACCGGCGCGATATGGACGCCGCAGCTATCCATGACCCGTCCGCCAAAGGCGAGCCGTTCCGGTGAGTCGTGGTTGCCGCTGATGAGCAAAACGGGCACGCCGCGCGCGCACAGTTCGGTCAGAAATCCGTCGAGCAGCTCGACGGCTTCGGTCGACGGCACGGGCTTGTCGTACACGTCGCCCGCGATCAGCACGCCGTCCGGCCGTTCGTCGTCTAGGATCGTGAGAATTTGCCGCAGAATATATGCCTGATCTTCCAGCATCGAAAAGCCGTTGACCCGCTTGCCGAGATGCAGGTCGGCGAGGTGAAGAAATTTCATATCGGTCCGCTCCTTCCCGCGGCCGGGCCGCGGTGTGGTGCTTCCATTATAATCCGAATCGCATCCCGGCACAACGACGATTTTCGACGCGGCGTGTTAGGTGTAAATCGGACTGGAAATGCAAAAAGAGCCGGCTGGGAGCTTGTCCCCAGAGATCACGGGCTGGCCCGCTACTCTAACCGACTCTGTCATTAGTATACAATTTTATCCTGGCCTGTGTCAATCATACGTGCAAAAAGAGCCGGCTGCATTGCTGCCAGACGTCACCGGCGCGGATACGCCGGTTTATTCTTACCGACTCTGTTATCAGTATACAATTTCGTTCCGGGCTGTGTCAATCACCATACGCGGTCGAACAATAATCTTGACGAATCCACGAAGTGGCTGTACGCTGAAGAAAAAATGCAGAAGTATGAATGCAGTACGTTAAGGAGGAAAACAGCTATGACGGAGACTGGAAAGCGCTTGACGCATTGCTTGAAGGCTATGGGCGTTCCGACAGGAATGGGAGCAGCGATTTTTCTGACAGTCGGGGAGGAAAATCAGAAAGACGAAATACTGCACTATATGGCAGATCACCGCGAGGCGACGGCGGAAGAACTTCTGGACGTGGTTCGGAGAATCAGCGCAAAGTAAAAGAGCAGTTCTCTCTTCGCGAACCGGAGGCACGGGCGCGCGATTGTGCCGGAAGAATAAAAGAGAACCGGCCGCGCTCTATGCGCCCAGGGTTTCGAGGCCCTGTTACCGGTTCTGCTGTCAGTATATCGAACATTCTGCAATCTGTCAATTTACGCACACGCAAAAACCGGGAGCCGTTACGGCTCCCGGTTCCTGCTCTTGTGCGCGAGATATGCCACCAGCTCCTCCGGCGTGAGCGCGCCGAGGGCTTCCGTATGCTCCGCCGCCCTGCGCACGGCGGCGTGCACATCACTGACGGGCACGCCATGCGTCCGGGCGACGGTCTCGAGCGCGCGGCGCGCCAGTTCCTCCGTGGTCGGTCGGGTCACTTGTTTCTTCCTTTCCTGCGTCTTGCGGCTAGTATGTCCCGGCGGCTGCTGCCTATCCGCTCACCAGCCGAGCGCGCGCGCCAGCGCCGTGAACGCCGTGCACAGCGCCATGCCCATCGCCGTCGGCAGCAGCGCCGCCAGCAGCGTCCATTTTGCACTGCCGGTCTCGCGCCGGATGGTCCAGAGCGTCGTCGAGCACGGCCAGTGCAGCAGGAAAAACAGCACGGCGCTCACGGCGGTCGTCCACGTCCAGCCATTGGCGGTCAGCAGTGCGTGCATCTGCGCCAGCCCGAGCGAATCGCCCAGACTGCCCTGCGCCAGATACCCCATCACGGCAATCGGCAGCACGATCTCGTTGGCCGGGAACCCGAGTACGAACGCCAGCAGCAGCACACCGTCCATGCCCATTGCCCGCCCGAGCGGGTCGAGCGCATTCGCGCACCATGCCAGCAGGCTCACGCCGCCGATGCGCCCGTTCGCCAGTGTCCACAGGATCATCCCGGCCGGTGCGGCCACGGCGGCTGCGCGCCCGAGTACGAACAGCGTCCGGTCGAGCACGGAGCGCACGATCACCTGCCCGACCTGCGGCGCACGGTACGGCGGCAGCTCCAGCGCAAAGGCCGACGGCCTGCCGCGCAGCACGGTCACGCTCAGCAGCCACGTCGCGCCGAACGTCAGCCCCACGCTCAGCACGAGTGCCGCCGTGAGCAGCAGCGCGCTGACGAGCGAGCTGCCGCTGGCCGCTGCGAAAAACATGGTCATGAGCGCGATGAGCGCCGGGAACCGCCCGTTGCACGGCATGAGGCTGTTGGTCAGCACGGCGAGCAGCCGCTCGCGCTCGGAGTCGATGATGCGGCAGCCGACCACGCCCGCCGCGTTGCAGCCGAGGCCCATGCACATCGTCAGCGCCTGCTTGCCGCACGCGCGGCAGGCGTGAAACGGCCGGTCGAGGTTATACGCTACGCGCGGCAGATATCCCGCGTCCTCGAGCAGCGTGAACAGCGGGAAAAAGATGGCCATCGGCGGCAGCATCACGGCCACGACCCACGCCAGCGTCCGGAACATGCCGTCCACCAGCAGCCCGTGCAGCCAGAGCGGTGCGTGCAGCGCCGCGAGCAGCGCCGAAAACTGTGCCTGCACCCAGCCGAGCCCGCGCGCCAGCCACTCCGACGGGGCGTTCGCGCCCGCGATCGTCAGCCACAGCACGCCCGCCAGCCCCAGCAGCATGACGGGATAGCCGGTCGCCCGGCTCGTGAGCAGGCGGTCGAGCCGCCGGTCGCGCGCGGCGTATTCGGCCGTGCCGTAAGTCACGCACGCATGGCAGATGGCCTCTGCCCGGCGCACATCGTCCGCGGGGTCTGCCGGCGGCGCCGCGTCCGGCAGCGGCTGCGGCGCCGCCGCGACGGTGTCGAGCGCGTCGAGCAGGGCGGAGAGCGTTTTCTTTTTCCGTGCCGTCACGCCCACGACCGGCACGCCGAGTTGCACCTGCAGCTCCGGCAGGTCGACCGTGATACGCTTGCGCCGCGCCTCGTCGAGCAGGTTCACGCACACGATCAGGTTCGGCGTCACGCTGCGCACCTGCAGCGCGAGCACGAGCGTGCGCTCCAGGCACGTCGCGTCGCATACGACGACCACGGCGTCGGCCTCGCCGCTGCGCACAAAGTCGCACGCGACGGCCTCCTCCGCCGAGTGCGGGCGCAGGGAGTACGTGCCCGGAATGTCCACAAATAAATAATTTTCCCGTGCCGAGCGGCACCGGCCGCACGCGCAGCCGACGGTCTTGCCCGCCCAGTTGCCGGTGTGCTGGTGCATCCCGGTCAGTGCGTTGAAGACGGTGCTCTTGCCGACATTCGGGTTGCCTGCCAGCGCCACGACGCGCTCGCCTGCCCGGCGTGTGCCGCCGAATGCGGCCGCGTGCGCGCCGACAGAGCGGTGCGTCAGTCCCATGCGCGCACCCCCTTTACGGCACGGCTACGCGGATGCCGCGGCAGTCGCACCGCCGCAGCGCGATCACGGTGCCGCGGATGAGATAGGCGCTCGGGTCGCCCATGGGGCTGCGGCCGAGGCAGACGACGCGCGTGTTTTCGATCAGGCCGAGATCGCGCAGCCGCCGCTGCATCCCGTCGGGCGCACACACGCTGCGCACGGTCGCGCTCTGGCCGGGCTGCAGCTCGCTGAGCGTTTGGATCTGTGTCATGGTTGCTTCTCCTTCCTCCGGAGGCGGGTGCCTCCCGTACCCATGGTATTCAGCAGGGTGCGCGCGGGTGCGGGCGGCTGCATTTCTGCGCCCGGCATGGTATTATCAGGAAAAACGAGGAAAGGAGCGGCATCATGGCAGCATTTCAGATACCGCGCACACCGCACACGACGAACAAGGCCATCCGCTTTCCGGATGATGTCATCGCGGGCGTGGAGGCGGCCATCGCGGGCCAGGACTGCACGTTTTCTGCATTCGTGATCGCGGCGGTGCGCAGTGCGCTCGCGCAGCTGGCGGAGTCCACGGAGGCATGAACGCGCCTTGCGCGCGGGCGCTTGGTGTAGTATAATGCAGGAAAATACCTGTATCAGGAGTGACCGATATGGCAGACAAACCGAAAACGAATGTGGATAAGTTTTTTGAACTCTATGACGCGGACCCTGCCCTGCAGGCGCGCGTGCAGCAGGCGATGGACTGCTATCCCGGCAGTCTCGAGATCCGGGACGTGATGACCGAGCACGTGCTCCTGCCGGTGGCGGAGGAACTGGGTCTGCCGTTCACGCTCAAGGAGCTGCGCAATTATGAGCTGCTTAAGTGGGGCCGCCAACACCAGGACCGCGAGCTGACGGACGATGAGATGGCAGCCGATGACGAGACGACCTACTGGCTGCTCGACCGCGGCTGGTCGAACGATGAGGCTGCCTTCTGCGGCGGCGAGCATTGAGGTATGCAAAAAAGGCGCGCACCGGCCGGTGCGCGCCTTTGCCATATCCAAATCTTCTTTACAGTCGGCTTCGAATGTCCTCCACATCGCGCTTCACGCTCTGGATGAACAGCGCGGCGTCGAGGCTGTAGGCCATGGCGTCAAAGCCCTTGCGGAAGCCGTCGACCACGCCGTCAGCCGTGCCGGTGAAGAACATGCAGTACTTTCCGGCCGCACGGCAGGCGGCGACGATGCGCGTGATGGCCGCCTGAAATTCCGGCGCGTCGAACTGCCCCGGCATGCCCATCGAGATCGACAGGTCGAACGGGCCGACGAAGATGCCGTCCACGCCGTCCACGGCGCAGATGTCCTCGATGATGGCGAGCGCCTCGGCGGTCTCGCACTGTGGGAAGAGCAGGGTCTCGCCGTTGAAGTGACGCATGGTCTCCGGCACGGAGCCGAGCCCGTCAAAGCCCCAGCCGTCCTTGCGCGACGGGCAGAAGCCCCGCTGGCCGATGGGGTAATACTTTGCGTAGTTCACAAGTTCCTGCACCTGCTCGAGCGTCTTGACGTTCGGCACGATCAGGCCCTGCACGCCGACGTCGAGCAGCTTGAGCACGGCGGGGCGGCTGATCTCGCGCACGCGCGCAATCGGGCAGATGCCGCTCAGCTCGGCGGCGCGCACGAGCGCGGCGGTGGTCTCGGCCTCGATGGGGGAGTGCTCGTTGTCGATGATGGCAAAGTCGAGCCCCGTGCGGCCGAGGCACTCCATGAGGCTCACACTGGCGGTGTCAAAAAAGGTGCCGATGGGCTGCGCACCGGCGGCGAGTTTCTGTTTGAGCGTGTTTTCCATGCGGATTCCTCCTTATCTTGTCTCGATGCCCCGATTATACTTGCATTTTGGTGGGATGGCAAGCACCGCTTCGCGCACATCTGCCTCCGCTTCCGCATAGAGAATAGCGGGACAGGAGATGAGGGCATGGAACTCGGCATTGCGTCCGTGGCGGCGATCACGGCCGTTGCGTACCTGATCGGCATGGCGGTCAAGACGACCGGCGTGGCGGACAAATGGATCCCGACCATCTGCGGCGCGGCGGGGCTGGTGCTCGGTGTCGTCGTGTGGGCGGTCGGGGTCAAGGATTTTCCCGCGCATGACTGGTTAAATGCTGCGGCGGTCGGCATCGCGTCCGGCTGGGCGGCAACGGGCCTTAACCAGAGCGTGAAGCAGCTGACAAAACAGAAGTAGCTGTGCCAACACGCCGGGGGTTGCGCGCGTCGGCGTGTTGCTGCATGTGCGGATGTGTGTTATGATAGGGCCATCGAATGGATTTGGAGAGGTGACAAATGCGCGTGGAAGAATACGATCTCTGCTTTTCGCCGCCGCTGCCGCCTACGGTCTGGGGCGAGCTCAGTCTTTGCTTTGATGTGGATTTCCCAATCGACGCGGTTTCTTCCATCCTTGGCGTGCAGCCGACAGAGGCCAAACGGCAGCGGGCGTGCCGTTGGAATGCATATGCGGGCACGCAGAATCCGGGATACTGGACGATCACGTTTGACAAGACCGATACTTTTGATGGTGACGTCGTCCAGCGGGCGATGCATACTTTTATCGCAGAACACGAGCGGGCACTGCGTCAGGTCCTGGAGCAGTTTCAGCCGTGTACGGCGCTTTTGACGATTTATGCTGTGGTGCATCAGGACGGAGAATATCCGTCCATTCGGCTAAACCCGTATTTTCTGCAGGATGCCTGCCGGCTCAGCGCGAGCGTGGATATCATTGTAGATAATGATTATGTGCCAGCGGAGCCGGACAATGGCGATAGCGCAGTATAGCAGCCAGAAAAAATATCCCCCGCCGAAAGGCGAGGAGATTTTTTGGTGCTCCAGCGGGGATTCGAACCCCGGACACCCTG
>OHVB01000008.1_pt1 | contig 87404 bp, 70 predicted proteins | sample 1579331 | NCBI WGS metagenome assembly OHVB01 (sample SAMEA3882503, study PRJEB24775) | human gut metagenome | biome: human-associated habitat; feature: intestine environment; material: feces | place: Netherlands | collected 2009/2010
CATTCGGGGAGCGTGAAGTTCTCGCCCGACTTGACCTTCATGGGCTGCATCGTGCCCGTGCCGCCGTTGGGGTCAAAGGAGATGGTGACTTCTGCTACTTCCTTGTCCTTCCATGTCGCCTTGAGGCTTTGGTCGTAGGTGGAGAATACGTCGTGACCGGCGGGGTACACATTGCCGTTTACTGCGAGCCAGCCGGCAAACTCCTTGCCCTCGGGCGGGGTGAAGGTACATTCGGGGAGTGTGTAGCCAACACCTGCTTTGACCCTCATGGGCTTCATTGTGCCGGTGCCGCCGTTGGGGTCGAAGGAAATGGTGATATACTTTGCGGGCACCTCGGTCTTGAGCGTAAACGCCACCTTGCCAATCTTGGCGTTTCCGGTGTCGTACTTGTAGGTGACCTCCTTGACGTCGCGGTTATCGAGCGTCAGGACGTCCCAACCGTCGACCTTGCTGACCGTGCCGCCGGTCCAGTCGCTCGCACGGGCGGCCGTGAAGTATGTGCCCTCCGTCGCGCCGTAGCACGGCAGGTCGGGATAGACCCTATACTGGAGGTTTTCATCCACCTTGATGTCGTAGACGTTGCCCGAGCAGTCCACATAGCGCGGATCGAGCGCCGTGTTGCTGCTCAGGTCCAGCCACGAGAGGCGGTTATTCTGGCAGTAGAGCGTTTCGAGCTTTTTGTTGCTGCGCAGGTCGAGCGTCTCGATCTGGTTGTCGTTGCAGTACAATCGCCGGAGCTTGGGGCAGCGGTCCACATCCAGCTTCTTGAGCTGCATCTTGCTGCACGAAAGCTTCTGCAGATTGCTCAGCGGGTGAAGATTGAGCTCGGTGATCGGATTGTCGTTAACACTAAGATCCTCGAGGGAGACGTTGCTGCTCAGGTCGAGCGCGGTGATCTGGTTTTCATAGCAGTACAGCGTCTTGAGCATGTAGTTGCTGCGCACATCGAGCGCGGTAAGCTGGTTATTATAGACAAAGAGCTCAACCAGCTTCCGGTTGTGGCTCACATCGAGCGAGGTCAGCTTGCAATGGGAGACACTCAGAAACTCCAGCTTGGTGTTTTTGCTGACATCAATGGATTTGAGGTCAGAATTGCTCCAAAGATAGAGATGCGTCAGCTCCGGCAATTGCCGGACGTCGAGGGCTGTCAGCTTGTTGCTGCTCGCGTTGATTTCCTGGAGCTTTGTGTTGGCGCTCAGGTCGAGCGCGGTGAGCTTATTGCTGCTGCAGTACAGCTCGGTGAGCTCTGGGTTCTTGCTCAGGTTGAGCGCGGTGAACTGGTTTACGCTGCAGTCCAGATACCGGAGCGAGCTGCCCTTGTGAAACCACAGACCGGTGAGCTGGTTTCCGGAGCAGTTGAGCTTTTCCACTCTCGAGTTCTGCTCCAGATTGAGTGTTTTCTTCAGTTCCTGGCCGCTGCAATTGAGATCCTTCACATATCTCAGGTATCGGATGCCCATGAGACTCGTGATGGGGTCGCGGTCGCCGAGCACCTCTTTGATGTTATCATCGCTGACGTCGAGCACTTCGATCTGCTGGGCCTTCTCCTCAGTCAGGACCGAGCTGCCGACGATCTTGCGCACGTATTCCCGGAACACCGGGTCGGGGAAGGTCTCTTCGTTGATCGGCACGGCGCTTGCCGCGCTTGCTGTGAACGGCAGCAGGCTGAACACCATGACCAGACACAGGAAGATGCTGAGAATGCGTTTTTTCATCTGTTTCCGCCTCCTTGGTTTGGAATATGTGGGGGTGGGCTTTCGTATCAGAACGAGCCGCTGCGTCCGTGGCCGCCGCCGTCGGAAAAGCTGCTCGAATCGCTTGAGCTGCTCGAGTCGCTCTGGCGCTCGATTTTGCGGCGCGACGTGGTCGTGTGGGTGAAGACGTCCTCGCGCCGGGTCAGCTGCAGCCCCTCGGCCGTGACGTAGGCCGAGGCCTCAGCCTGGCGGTAGACGGAGCGCATCTTCATCTTCAGCAGCTGGCACACGATCAGCGCGAGCAAGAGCCCGATGCCGAACGAGATGCCGAGGTGGCGGAGAAACTGCGGCCACGTGAATTCGCCGGAGTCGACGCTGAGGATACTGGCGCAGCCCTCAAGATAGTCCGAGAAGCCGTCGTACCAGTCGTCGTCCGCAAAGTCGTCGAGAAAGGCGTTCTCGAGCTTGATGAGCTTGCCGTCCGGGAAGATGGGCTCTGCCTTGTCGCCGTAGACAAAGGTGGCGTACTTGCGGTTCGACATACTCAGCAGCAGGAGGATGCCGTCGCGCCCGCTGCCATAGCCGAGCGACTGCGCATGGTAGATCGAATAAGACGCGGTCGCGACGTCGGGATAGCCATAGTCACCGAAGTCATCGACTATGCAGATGTACACGCCGACACCATAGTGCTCCGAGATCTCGGCGGCGCGCGCCTCGAGCGTTTCGACCTCCGAGAGCGTGAGGATCGCGGCTTCATCGTCGACATAGGGCGCTGCCGCCATGACGGGCAGCACGAGCGTGACAGCCAGCAGCAGCACGAGCAGCAGCGCGGTCAGTTTTTGTTTCATGGTGTCCGCCTCCTTACATAAACTGCAGGATGACCGTCAGCGCGACTGTGACCACGCCTGCGATCGCTCCAAACGTGCCCCAATAGCGTCCGCGGTCGGTCGGCAGGTCGCCGACAAGCTTGCCGGTCTGTCCGTTCATGGCGAAGAGGAAGCTTTCGCCGTTCCACTTCGTGCTCAGCATCCACACCGGCAGCAGGGCGTAGTGCACCTTGCCGCGGTGCAGGCGGATGTCCGTGTGGTCGGTCACGCACGTGCCGTAGCCGGTCACGGTCTCGCGCAGGGCGTTTTCGAGCGTCTCTCTGCTGCGGCGGTCGGCGCGGGCGCGGCTGTCGTCCACGGTGACGTCGTACTTGTCGGCCAGATAGCCGGGCAGGTACGCCGTGGAAAACGGCTGCATCTGCGTGTAGTCAAACGGCTCGATGGAGTCCATGTGGTCGTCGGGCATCTTGCTCGAGGCGTCCACCGGGATCTTCTCAAACGCGATCGAGCCGCCGCGGTGCACGTCGTAATGGTCGGTCTCGGTGACCTCGTAGTCGTCGTCCCTATAGGTGCGGGAGTTGGCGGCCTTGTAGTCGACCTCGCCCTCCGCGCCGCCGTCAAACAGCCAGAACGGGACATACACGCCCTGGATCTCCTCGATGTGGTTGCCGGCCGTGAACGTGCGCGGCAGGAAGGGCTTGCCCCGGTAGTGTGCGCGCAGCGCACGCACCGCGTCGTCCTTCGTCATCTTGAACGGGAGCACGAACTCCGGCTTGAGCGCGCCGGAAAACTGCCCCGGCACGACCGTCGGGTTGCCGCAGTAGGGGCAGGAGGTGGCGGCGGTGGTCTCGTCGCAGATCAGCTCCGCGCCGCACGACGGGCAGCCGTAGACCCGCAGACCGTCGGCGTCCGCGCCCCAGTCGCTGCTGAGGCCGGAGGTGTCCCAGCCGCCGTCGGCGGCGTCCGCCTTCGCCGACTCCGCCTTTGCGTCGGCCGCCTCCTTGGCAGCGGCGGCCTCGGCCTCCTTTTGCGCATAGAGCGCCTCGATCTCCGCAACGTCATACGCAGAGCCGCAGTAGTCACAGGTGAGCTTGCCGGTCTCGGCCGAAAAATGCAGGGGGCCGGTACAGGCCGGGCACTGATAGTTGGTTACCTGGGTGGGCATGTGCGCACCTCCTTTCGTTGTGGGTCACGAAACGCTGTCCCCGTCGTTGAACGGGTCGCCGCACTCGGGGCAGAACTTCGGCGGGTTGGTCGGATCCTCCGGCTCCCAGCCGCACTTGTCGCATTTGAATTTCTTCACGGCGGCCGGGCGCGGTTTGCCGCACTCGGCGCAGAATTTGCCCTTGTTCACCGCGCCGCACGCACACGTCCAGCTCTCGTCCGCGGGCTTGGGCTGGCCGCAGTTGCCGCAGAACTTGCCGGTGTTGCCGGTCTGGCCGCAGGCGCACGTCCAGCCATCGGCCGCCGGCGCTGCCGCCGGGGCGGCGGGCTGCGATGCGGGCTGCGGCGGGGCAACGGGCTGCTGCGCCGCCTGCTGGGCTGCCTGCTGCTGACCCATGGCGTAGAGATTCTGGGCGTTGATGCCGCCCATCTGACCGGCCATACCCATGCCCATGAACGCCATGGCCGGGCCCGTGGCCGTGTTGGACGCGGCCGCCTTCATCGCCTCGCCCTGCGAGCGCGAGAGCATCGCCGCCGCGCGCGTCGGGTCCATATAGGCGGCCTCGCGCTGCATCTCCTTGATCATCTGCTCGTCTTCCTCGTTCGCCTTCACGGACGAGACGCCGAAGGCCACGATCTCCAGACCGCGGCGGTCGCGCCACTGGGCCGAGAGCTCCTCGTTGAGCGCCTCGGCGATCTCGCGCGTGTGGCCGGGCAGCGACGAGTAGCGGATGCCCATATCGCTGATGCGCGCGAACGCCGGCTGCAGCGCCGTGAGCAGCTCGCTCTTGAGCTGACCGTCGAGCGTGTCGCGCGTGTAGGCCTCGGTCACGTTGCCGCAGACGTTGGTGTAAAACAGCAGCGGGTTTGCGATGTGGTAGCTGTACTCGCCGAAGCAGCGGATGCCGATGTCGATGTCAATGCCGGCGCGCTGGTCCACCACGCGGAACGGCACCGGGCTCGGCGTACCGTACTTGTTGCCGGTCAGCTCCTTGGTGTTGAAGTAGTAGATACGCTGATCCTTCGGGGCCTCGCCGCCGAAGGTGAAGCGCTTGCCGATGTTCTGGAACACCTGGCCGATGCTCTCGCCGAGGTTCCCGGCGAAGATCGACGGCTCGGTGGACGCGTCATAGGTGTACTCGCCCGGCTCGGCGCAGACCTCCACGACCTTGCCCTGCTCGATGATGAGCATGCACTGCCCATCGGCAACAGCAATGCGCGAGCCGCTGGTGATGATGTTCTCGTCGCCGTGCGTGTTGCTCGAACGGCGGGTGGTTTTCTTCTGTCCCTTGACCGCCAGCACATCGGCAGGCAGCGCCTCGCAGGTGAAAAATTCTTTCCACTGGTCGGCCATGACACCGCCGGCGGCTCCGGCGATCGCTTTGATAAGTCCCATAAGCATACTCCTTTACGCAGATGTTTTTCATCATATCTAACTGTTTCTGATGATTTTTCAGCTATGCTGATAGTATAAGGCATCGGGGCCGGAAATGCTACGTTTGCGGCGCAAAAACCCCGCCGAAACCGCAAAATACGACTGAGTAGTAGACAAGGTGCACAGCCTGACGACGGTCAGGTTGTGCACCTTGCAGTATCCTCTGCCCGCGGCGCGGCGATCTCATCGAGACGGCCGCAGCGGCGGAAGAGGTCGATATACAGCATGAGCTCCTCGCGTGAGGTCACGCCGAGCTTGCGGTTGATGTTCGTGTTGTGCTTTTTGGCGGTGGCCACGCTGATGTACGCGCGCGCCGCGACCTCCTCGAGCGAGCAGCCGTCGATGTAATACTGCAGCACGGTGCGCTCCATGGGGGTGAGCGTCTGCACCCGGTCGCGGAAGCCCGAGAGCAGCTCCTCGATGTTCGGCGGGAGACCTCCGGCCGTGAGCTGCTCGGCCGTGCGCGAGCGCACGAAGGCCAGCAGCTCGTCGATCTCCGAGATGCCGGACGGATGCTCGCCGGGGGCCTGCTCGCGGATGGCCTGCAGGCTGCGGGAGATTGGCGTCACGAACCGGCGCGACAGGTATGTCGACAGCAGCAGCATCGCCGCGAGGAACACGAGCGAGCCCGCGATCCACACCATGCGGCTGCGCGCCTCGAGCGTGCGCAGCCCGATCTCCGGCACGAGCACCACGGCGGCGAGCTTCCGCCCTGCGGCGTCGGTCGCGCCGATCGGTTCGTGCAGACCGAGATAGGTGCGGCTGCCGTCGGAATACGTATTATAATACCGGCCGGTCTTGCACGTGAGCGTGCCGTCGGCCGTGAGATACGACCCGCCGGGGCTGCCGATCATGGCCTGTCCGAGCAGCAGCCGGTCGCCGTCTATGGGGGCGAGCACCGTGACCATGCTGCCGTAGGCGCTGTCCACGGCGGGATAGGTGAGGCGAAAATACAGATCGCTGAGCTCCGCGCCGCAGATGCCGCGCACATTGCCGGCGCTGTCGAGCATCGGCACGCACAGCAGCGTCACCGACTCCCATGTGTCGGGCAGGGCGATGCGCCCCGTCCACAGGCAGCGCTCGGCGAGACGGCCGTCCGATCCGCGCAGCAGCTGCGTGTAGCCGGGGACGGCCTGCACGTTCAGCTCCGGATTCCAGCGGTTGTGCATCTGCACCTGCGCGCTGCGCGCCGTCTCCGCCGTGCCGCGAAAGCACGTGACGTGCTGGTCCGTCGCACCGATGGCGCGCAGCGCCGAATAGCGCAGGTACAGCCCCGCGCGCGAGGTCGCCGCGCCCGGCAGCGCCGTGTTGGCCGTCGCGTCCAGACAGAAGACCGCGCCGCTGCACGCGCTGGATTTCAAATAGGTGTTCAGCGCGGGATAGAGCGCCGTCTCGACGGCCGCGATCGCGCCGGGATCGTCGTTGAGCGCGGAGAACGTCCGCCCGCCGGCAGCGAGCTGCTTGTCCAGCTCGCGCGTGAGCTCCTCCGACAGGGCGATGCTCTGCGCCGTGAGCTGGTCCATCTGCCCGGCAAGCGCCGAGGCGGTGTTGTGCTTCTGGATCGTCAGCGACTGGCCGAACTTTTGCGCCGTGTTGGAAAACACCCCCGTCAGGCTCACGACCAGCAGCACGGCGGCCAGGATCGCCAGCGCCATGCTGAACCAGTACAGCACGAGCCGCCGCTGCATGCTCACGCCCTGCGTCTTTGCTTTTTCCAGCACCGAGCGCATTTCCCGCAACCGGAGCATGGCTGTCACCGCCTTTCTGCCGCCTCAGCGGACGTAGGTTTTTTCAAATTGGTCGAGCGTGGACCAGATCAGCCCCTCGCGCGCGCCGTCGCCCTGCTGCTCGCAGAGCACGCGCCCGGCCGTGAGCTGCAGGCGCACCTGCTCTTCAAAGCGGGTCTCGAGCTCGAGATAATCCCTGCGCTGCGGCGGGGTGTAGAACGTGTAGCTGCTCTGCGTGTCGAGATACGCCTGATAGAGCGAGATGTACATGGGGTCATCGAGCGTGCGCACAGCGTTGGGCAGCTCATTTGCAAACGCCGTCTGCGTGACGGGCATATAGCCAAGCCGCGTCACAAAATCGACGTTGCGCTTGGGCGCCGTGAGCCACTTGAGAAACGTCATGCACGCGCGCTCGCGCTCGGGCGTGGACCTGACCGTGCAGATGCCGGCGCCGCGCTGCATGACGAGCTTCTCCCCGCCCGCAAACGTCGGGCACGGCAGGGAGATGATCTCCACCGGCTCGGACGTGTTGTCCGGATAGGTGACGGTGTCGGCATAATACAGCACGCTCGCCGACGATGCTACGGACGCGACCGCGTCGCCCGTGCGCAGGGGCTCGGTGGCGTAGCCGCTCTTGAGCCAGACGCCGCCCGCAAGCGTCGCGCGGGCATACGGCTCCCACACCCGGCGGAACGCCGGGCCGAACGCCACCTGATCGCCGTCGAAGAAATCCGCACCGAGAGATTCGACACCGACCTGAAAGTAATTAAAATGGTAGTCGTGCACGAAAAACACCTTGCCGTCGTCCGGCGTGTCGGGCGTCTGCGCGTCCGTCCAGGCGGTGTAGGCCTCCGCCGTGCGGTAGAGCCCCTCCCATGTGGACAGATCATCGAGCGTCGCGCCCGTCGCGGCAGCGAAGCGGTCAAAGAGCGTCTTGTCCACAAACAGGATCTCCGTGCTCTTGGCCACCGGCAGTACGGTCAGGTGTCCGTTCACCTCGCCCTCATCGAGAAACGCGGGGATGAAATCATCCAGCTCCGCGTCCGAAAAATAGTCCCGGTAGTCGACGAGAATGTCCGCGTCCGGCAGGGCCAGCACGGTCTTGGGATAGGACACGAACATATCCGGCAGCGCCGTGGCGCCGGGCTCGCCGTAAGCCGAGGCAAGCACCGCCTCGTGGATGGTGTTCGTATTCGTGACGCTGCCGACCTGCACGCGGATGTTCTGCGTGCGGCCGACGGTCTCGTTGAACGTGTCGATGAGGTCGTTGAGCGGGGACTCGGTCTCGCCGCCGTAGACGTGCCAGATCGTCACGGTCACGGGCTCGCGTCCGCCGCCGCAGCCGGCGCAGCCGAGCAGCAGCGCGAGGACAAGCAGCAGCGCGGGGATACGCGCGCGGTGGTTCATCCGGGCACCTCCTTACAGGGTGTTTTTTTCAGTATAGCGAATTTTTGCCGTCCCGGCAACCAAAATCCGCACATTTTTTACACGTGTCTTGACACGTAGCGCGCCCCGGCGCTATCCTGACGGCGGAGCTGAGCGACGGCGAGTGGTATCTCACGTCTGACCACCCCATGCGCCGGGAGCATTACCTGTCGTTCGCGGCGCTGGTCAACGAGGACACGGTCGTGCTGCGGCGGCTCTACCCCGAGTGGGGCGCGCAGACGCGCCTGCCGTACTTCGCGCACGGCACGCTGCTGTGGTACTGCACACGGCACGGGCTGTTCGCGCAGAAGATCGACGCGCACAAAAAGTGAGCAGAAAACAGCAAAGGCGTCCCCTCTCGGGGACGCCTTTGCTGCGGTTTTGGATGCATTACGCGATGCCTGTGACCGTGTAGTCCTTGGCCTCGACCGTACTTTTGAGCACGGCGTCGTCCACTGGCGCGCTGAGCGTCACGACGGCGGTGCCCGCCGTGTGGCTGACCTCGGCCTCCGTGACTTCCGGCAGCGCCTCAAGCGCCTTCTTCACGGTCGCCTCGCAGTGACCGCACATCATGCCTTCGATCGAAATGGTCTTTTTCATTGCAGTTTCCTCCTTGATTTCTGGTGCTTCTTTGAGATGGTTTGCGCGTTTATGATCATGGCGCGTATCGCGCAGCTTGAACAGATTCAGGCGCAGGGCGTTCGTGACCACGCAGAAGCTCGACAGGCTCATGGCCGCCGCGCCGAACATGGGGTTGAGTGTCAGGCCGAGCGGAACGAACACGCCCGCCGCGATGGGGATGCCGATGGTGTTGTAGAAAAACGCCCAGAACAGGTTCTCATGGATGTTGCGCAGCGTTGCGCGGCTGAGCCGGATGGCCGCCGGCACGTCGCTCAGACGGCTGTTGACGAGCACGACGTCGGCCGCGTCGATGGCCACATCCGTGCCCGCGCCGATGGCGATGCCGATGTCCGCGCGCGTGAGCGCCGGCGCGTCGTTGATGCCGTCGCCGACCATGGCGACCTTGCCGCGTGCGCTCAGGCGGCGGATCTCGCGCTCCTTGCCGTCGGGCAGCACGCCCGCGATCACCTCGTCCACACCGGCCTGCGCGCCGATGGCCCTGGCCGTGCGCGCGTTGTCGCCCGTGATCATGACGACGCGGATGCCCATGTTGCGCAGCTCGCGGATGGCCTGCGGGCTGTCGGGCTTGAGCACGTCCGCCACGGCGATGATGCCAAGCAGCTGCCCGCCGCGGGCGAAAAACAGCGGCGTCTTGCCGGCCTCGGCCAGCGCCTGCGCCTGCGCCTGCATGGGCGCGGGGATACCGGCTGCGGTGCGGATGAAGTCCGCGTTGCCGCCGCAGAGCGGCTGCCCGTCGAGCGTGGCCTTGAGTCCGTTGCCCGGCAGGGCCTGAAAGTCCGCGACCTCGGCGGCGGTCAGCCCGTCCGCCTCCGCGCGGCGCAGCACCGCCTTGGCCAGCGGGTGCTCGCTCCTGCGCTCGAGCGCGCAGGCCAGGCGCAGCAGCTCGCCCTCCGTCACGCCGGGGGCCGGACAGATGTCCGTCACGGTCGGGTCGCCGGAGGTGATGGTGCCGGTCTTGTCGAGCGCGACGATCTGGATGCGGCCGGTCTCCTCGAGGGAGGCGGCCGTCTTGAAGAGAATGCCGTTTTTCGCGCCCATGCCGCTGCCGACCATGATCGCCACCGGTGTGGCGAGGCCGAGCGCGCACGGGCAGCTGATGACGAGCACGGAGATGCCGCGCGCGAGCGCATAGCCCACGGTGCGGCCGAGCAGCATCCAGACGACGAACGTCACGAGCGCGATGCCCATGACCGACGGCACGAACACGCCGGACACCTTGTCCGCGATCTTCGCGATCGGCGCCTTCGTAGCCGCCGCGTCGCTGACCATCTGGATGATCTGCGAGAGGGTCGTGTCCTCGCCGACGCGCGTGGCGCGGCACTTGAGAAAGCCCGACTGGTTCACCGTCGCGGCCGAGACGGACGCGCCCGGTGCCTTGTCGGCCGGGATGCTCTCGCCCGTGAGCGCCGCCTCGTTGACCGCGCTCGTGCCGGCGAGCACCACACCGTCGACCGGGATGCGCTCACCCGGGCGGACGACGAAGACATCGCCCTTCTGCACCTGCTCGACCGGGACGGTCACCTCCGCGCCGTCGCGCTCGACGGTAGCGGTCTTCGGCGCGAGCTCCATGAGGCTGCGCAGCGCGTCGGTCGTCTTGCCCTTCGAGCGGGCCTCGAGCGTCTTGCCCACCGTGATGAGCGTGAGGATCATGGCGGCGGACTCAAAGTAAAAGTCATGCATATAGCCCATGACGGCCTGATCGTCGCCGCGCACCTGCGCGCCCGTCATGGCAAAGAGCGCATAGGTACTGTACACGAACGCCGCCGTCGCCCCGAGGGCCACGAGCGTGTCCATGTTCGGCGCGCGGTGCCAGAGCGCCTGGAAGCCGCTGATGAAAAACTTCTGGTTGATGACCATGATGATCACCGTCAGAAGCAGCTGCGTCAGGCCCATGGCGACATGGTTGCCGTCATAAAACTTCGGCAGCGGCCAGCCCCACATCATGTGGCCCATGGAAAAATACATCAGGATGAGCAGAAAGCCCAGCGACCAGAACAGTCTGCGCCGCAGCTTCGGCGTCTCGTGGTCAGCGAGCGCATCGGCGCCGGCGGCAGGGTTCGCGCTCTGCTGCGCGCCCTTGACCGATGCGCCGTAGCCCGCGGCCTGCACCGCGTCGATGACGGCCTGGTCCGCTGCCGTGCCCTCCACCCCCATGGAGTTGGTCAGCAGGCTGACCGAGCATGCCGTCACGCCCGGCACATTTGACACCGCCTTTTCCACGCGCGCCGAGCAGGCCGCGCAGCTCATGCCGGTGACATGGTATTGCTTCAAAGTGGTTCCTCCTTTGCAGTGCGGCTCATTTCATGAGTTTCTGCAGCGTCGCCACCAGCTCGTCGATCACCTCGTCCTTGCCGTCGCGGATGTCCTCGACGACGCAGGTGCGGATGTGGCTGGCCAGCAGCTCCTTATTGAATGCATTGAGCGCCGCGCCCGCCGCCGCCGACTGCACGAGAATGTCCGGGCAGTAGGCGTCGTTCTCGACCATGCCGCGGATGCCGCGGATCTGGCCCTCGATGCGGTTGAGCCGGTGGATGAGCCGCTTGTATTCCTCCGGCGTGCGCTCCTTCTTGCGCTGCGAACAGCCGCAGCAGCCGGTTTTTTTCTCATCGTCCATGTATTTGTACCTCATTGTTTCCCATATACCCCTTGGGGGTATGTTTGAATATATACCCCCCAAGGGTATTTGTCAAGAGGGCGCGTGCATTTTCGCGTGCATTTTCTTGACAGCGGGCGCGCCCTTGCTTATCATAAGGACACAACGAAAGGAGTGTTCCCATATGAAGGTATGGTTATCCCGCAATGCAAAGCGCTTCGCGGCGCTCACCCTCGCGCTGGTGCTCGTGCTGGCGCTGGCCGCCTGCGGCAGCAAGACGCAGACGCCGGAGACGTCCTCCACCCCCACGGTCGTGACGCCGCCGGTGCAGACGCCCGCAGACCCGACCTCCGACCCGGCCCGCCCGGCCGGCACGGAGACGGACCAGCTGACCACGGTGCTCGACGACATTGAAAAGAACGTGCAGCTCGGCGTGACCGGCAGCTCGCTTAAGGCAGTGCCCTACGCCGTGAAGCTGCTCGACTGGGGCGCGGCGAGCACGATGACCCAGAGCGAGATCAAGTCCGCCGTCGTCGCGTGGCTCAGCGACAAGGGCAATGACGCACAGGTCTCCTTCAGCCAGCAGATGGACCTGATCGACACGACCTGCCAGACGCTCATGGGCAGCGGCGCGCGCGACCTGCTCGATTCCGCCGGCTGCCAGAACGTCAAAGGTGACTGGCCGGTGCAGGCGTCCGACCGCGTGGAGGCCATCCTTGAGGCCGTCGGCCTGCGCGGATAATTTGCAGGCAGAAAACCGCCACGCCCCTGCGCGCCGGAATGGCGCGCAGGGGCGTGGTTTTTGTTTTGCTGCCGGTGCTCAGCCGTGGTAGTCGCCGGTCGCGGAATCGACCGTGACGTAGGGCACGACTTTGCCGTCGATCTTCACATAGACCTGATAGATGCCGTTTCCGAGATCCTCGTAGTGGTCGGGCGTGACGCCGTAGTCTTCGAGCAGGCTCCGTTCGAACTCGGCCTTCCAGCCGTCGCTGCCGGCGTCTTTTCCGGCGGCGGGCGTCGGTGTCGCGGCCGGGGCGGCGATGACGGGCGTCTCAACGGCCGGGGCCGCAGGCGTCTGTGCGGGGTCGGATGCGGCGGCGGTCTGCCTGCCGCAGGCAGTCAGCGCCAGCAGGAACACGGCGGTCAGCAGCGCGGCCGCGTGTTTGCGGTGGGTCATGAGTGTTTCCTCCTTAGTAATGGTGTTTTCGGTGTTTTCGCAGACATTTTACATCAAAATTCGCAGAAATACCCCCCTGGGGTGCAAAATTCAGATGTGAATTCAAATTTTAATTTTACACAGGCATGGCAGCGGGCGGATTTTTTGCGCTTGACAGGGCCTCCGGCGCGGGATATTCTGTCAGCAGAACGGAGGGAACGCACCAGATGAGACAACGAATTCCAGTAACGCCTGTTCCGGAGCGCCCGCCGGACGTAGAGGCGTTTTTTTCATTCAATGACGTTCGGAAAAGCCCCGCCCGTGACGGGTATCGCCCGGCGCATCGGCTGACCGATACCTGTCTGACGACCGGCGTTCACCATTATTATGATGTGGGCTCCGTGCCGCCGGGCGCGTCGGCCCGCGGAACGATCACGTTCCTTTCTCCCGAGAACTATCCGCATTGCCTGTGGGTCGGAAAACGGATCCCAATGCAGGAAGGCGCGCATGTAGTGGGGTATGCAGTGATCACGCGCATCGACAACCCGCTCCTGCAGGCGGAAAAGCCGGAAGCGCGAGCGTCAGTCGTGGCTTCCCCCGACCGCAGCGATGACAGAAAGCCGCGGTGATGACATGCGCGGAAAACAGAGTTCAAAAATCAGGCTGAAAAAGCGGCTGCTCAAACGGCGGCAGGCGATGACCAAGCGCTGGGGCAAGCAGCGCACGCGCCGTCCGCCAAAAGCGGACGGCGCGCACGTTTGCAGGCCGAGAAGTATTTTCCCAGCCGCACATGTCGCCTGGGAAAATGATTGGACTTTCTTTCGCCGCTCCGGCGGCGAAACTCTACGAGGTTTTTGATAAGCCGGAAGCGCCCATTGCGAACGCAATGGGCGCTGTTTTTTGTACAGGCTTTTCCGTTTGCGGCTCACGCCGGAAGCTCTCTTGCGCGCTGTGTGCGCCGCCGCGCGGGCACGGCGATGCAGAACGTGAGCGCCTGTGCCGCCGGGATCGCCAGCCACACGCCGGTGAGCTTGAGCAGCTGCGGCAGAATGAGCAGCACGACGAACGTCAGCACCGGCTCGGAAAACACAAGCACGTATGACAGCGCGGTCTTTTCCGTCGCGTAGAAATATGCGATCGTCACGCGCGTGTATGCCAGCAGCGGCAGCGTCGCCAGAAACAGCGGCAGCCGGGCAGTGACGCCGGCGTTCGCCTCCGCAGACGCGCCGAAGAGCACGCCGATGACGCTGCGCGTGAGAAAGAGCGCGACAATGCACACCGCCGTGATGCCGAAGGCCGCGCGGTAAGCGCGCGCGCCGGTGCGGCGCAGCTCGCCGAAGTCGCCCGCGCCGTAGGCCCGGCTGATGAGCGGCTGGCTGCCGTCGCCGACGCCCTGCAGCAGCATGTAGATCGTCGACAGCACATAGTCGATGCAGCCGTAGACCGCGATCGCCAGCGCCCCGCCGTAGCGCAGCAGGAAGTGATTCATGACCATGAGCGTGATGTTCGGCGAAAATGTCAGCCCGACCGGCGCGGCCGCGACCTTCAGCAGTGCGCCCCACAGCGGCAGCACCTCGCCCGCCTTCGGCGGCACGAAGCCCACGCGCCGCCGCACCAGATAGCCGATGGCGAGCAGCATCGTCGCCGCCTGTCCGATGACGGTCGCCCACGCGCCGCCGGCCATGCCCCAGTGAAACTCCCACACGAACAGGTAGTCGAGCGCGATGTTGGTCACAAAGCCCGTGCCCATCGCGACCATGGCGAACGCCGAGCCGCCGAGGTTGCGGATGAAGGGCACAAGACCGGTGGCAAGGATCTGAAAGGCCGTGCCATAGGCGATCACGCGGATGTATTCCGCGGCCAGAGGGCGTGCCTCGTCCTGCGCGCCGAGCACCGTCAGCACCGGGCCGAGCAGCCCGAGCAGCACCGCCGCAAACGCCGCGCTCGTCGCGAGCAGCAGCAGCACCGTGCCGGAAAAGCACGTGCGCGGCGTCTGCTCCTCCCCGCGCGCCTGCAAAATGGTGCAGCGGATCGCACCGGCGAGGCCGATGCCCGTGCCGACAGCCTGCAGCAGCGCCGCTGCCGGATAGGCAAGCGTGATGGCAGCGAGACCGAGGTCGCCGAGCGATTGGCCGATGAAAAACCCGTCCACGATCGTGTACAGGCCCGAGAGCGCAAACGCAAGCACGGACGGGAGCACATAGGCCGCAAAAGAGTCATGCCGAGTTGTCTTCATTTGATCATTTCCGTTTCCTTTTCAAAGATCATATTAAACAGCGCGATCGCATCCATCATCTCCTGCACGCGCGCATCACCCATGCGGGCAAAGACGGTGTCCTCGAGTGCATAAAGCGGCTCGAGCAGCGCGCGGGCGTAGGTCTGTCCGGCGGGCGTGAGGGAAGCGTTCTTCTCGCGCCGGTCGCCGCTGGCGGGGCTGAGCGTGACGTAGCCCTCGTCGCGCAGCGCGCGCACGACGGTGTTGACGGTCTGCTTGGGCAGGCCCGCGTGGTCAGCGATGGCCTTTTGCGTGGCGCCGGGATGGTTGTCGAGCACGTAGAGCACGAACAGGCGGTAGTTGTTCACGCCGTGCGCGGCGGCCCAGCGGTTGTAGAGCGCATCCGAGCGCCCCCAGACTTCCCAGAACTTTCTTGGACTTTGCTGCATACGGTTCCTCCAAACGGTATTTGTACGGACTATAATAGCATTTGTGCGGACGATTGTCAAGGCGGATGGAAAAACCGAGCAATTTGAACCGCTCCGGCACGCCAAAACCGCGCGCCCTCTGTTAAAAATTGCAGAGATGTGGTATACTTTCAAAAAATTTTCACGCCCCTGTAACGCGGGGGATAAAAAAGTTGTCTTTATGTCATGATGGCACTTTGGACGGAAAGGAGTACACGCATGGACGATTCGCAGATCGTCGCGCTCTACTGGCAGCGGGATGAGCGGGCCATCGTCGAGACCGACGCAAAGTACGGGTCTTATTGCATGAAAATTTCGCAAAACATCTTATCCGACCGCGCCGACAGCGAGGAAAACGTCAACGACGCCTATCTGCACGCGTGGGAGGCTATGCCGCCGCAGCGCCTGGCGATCCTCTCCGCCTTCCTCGGCAGGATCACGCGCAATCTGGCGCTCAATCGCTGCAAGGCAGCCAACGCCCAGAAGCGGCAGGGCAGCGCCTTCGCGCTCTCGCTCGACGAGCTGGATGACTGCGCTGTCGCGCACCCCGACCCGGAAAGCGCCACGGCGGCAACCATGCCCTCGCTCACGACCGACTATCTCGGCTCCGAGAACGCTGGTCTTGTCTGCTCACTTGTTATGATCGGCTTCGGCGTTGCCTCAGTCGGAACAAGCTTCCTCGCCAAGGCCGTCAACACCTCCATGGCCTTCATCCTGGCCGGCGTAATTGCCATTGTCGGCATCCTCGTCACACTTGCGCTTCCCAAACTTGGGAAGGCAGAACAATAATTCCGGGCTTCCGGCCCGTATCCCGGGCCGGAAGCTTTTTGCGTAAAAATATGATTTTTTCACATAGGGGATACTTGACAACTATCCCCTGTGTTGTGTTATTTTATAAGTTCAGAACAAGTTAGGAGGTCAGAAATGACGAAATACAAGAAAGTCACACCTGAAATTGCCGCGCAGCTTCAGGCCATCGTGGGCGCGAAGCGCTTTTTCGCAGGCGACGCGGTGAAGGACGACTTCAGCCACGACGAAATGCCCATCTACGGCAAGTATTATCCCGAGGTGGTCTGTGAGGCCGAGAGCACTGAGGAAGTGTCCGCGATTTTGCGTGTGTGCTACGAAAATGACATCCCCGTCACGCCGCGCGGTGCGGGCACGGGCCTCGTCGGCGGGTGCGTGCCGCTGTGCGGCGGCGTGGTGCTGTGCACGACGCGCATGAACAAGATCCTCTCCTACGATATGAACAACCTCGTCGTGCACATCCAGCCCGGCGTGCTGCTGTGCGACCTTGCGGCCGACGCGCTCACGCGCGGCCTGATGTACCCGCCCGATCCGGGCGAGAAGACCGCGACCGTGGGCGGCAACGTGTCCACGAACGCGGGCGGCATGCGCGCCGTGAAGTACGGCGTGACGCGCGACTATGTGCTGGCCATGACCGTGGTGCTGCCCGACGGCAGAGTCATGGAGCTCGGCAAGACCGTGTGCAAGACCAGCTCCGGCTACAGCCTGCTGCACCTGATGATCGGCTCGGAGGGCACGCTCGGCGTCATCACGGAGCTGACGCTCAAGCTCATCCCCAAGCCGGAAATGAACGTGAGCCTCATTCTCCCGTTTGCCGATGTGGAGACCGCCATCGCCTCCGTACCGCAGATCAAGCTGGCCAACCTCGACCCGCAGTCGATCGAGTTCATGGAGCGCGACATCGTCGATTCCTCGGCGGCGTTCACCGGCAACACCATCTTCCCCACGGTCGTGGACGGCAAAGAGGCCGGTGCATACATCCTCGTCACCCTCGTCGGTGACAGCGAGGCCGAACTGACCGCGAAGATGGATCGCCTCGGCGCGCTTGCCGAGCAGCGCGGTGCGTACGACACGCTCGTCGTCTGGACCGACGGCCTGAAAAAGGACGTCTGGGCCGCGCGCAGCGCGTTCCTGACCGTCATCGAGGCGGACACGAAGCTGCTCGACGAGATGGATGTCGTTGTGCCGGTCGACCGCATCGCGGAGTTTCTCGTCTACACCCGCGCCACCGGCAAGGCGGAGGGCATCACCATCCGCAGCTTCGGCCACGCGGGCGACGGCAACCTGCACATCTACTGCTGCGCCAACGACATGGCGCTCGACGAGTTCAAGCGCCGCAGCAAGGCCGTCATGGACAAATGCTATGCCAAGTGCATCGAGTTCGGCGGGCAGGTCTCCGGCGAACACGCCATCGGCCACGCAAAGAAGCAGTACCTGGTGGAGTCCGCCGGCGAGACGGCGTTCGGGCTCATGCAGGCGATCAAGCAGGTGTTTGACCCCAAGGGCATCCTCAACCCCGGCAAGGTCTGCACCAACGTCGAGGAGGGCTGAAGCATGCTGAATATTCTTGTTTGCGTCAAGCAGGTGCCCGACATCAACCTCGTGAAGATGGACCCCGTCACGGGCAGTCTGATCCGCGCGGGCGTGCCGGCGATCCTCAATCCGCTGGACGCCAATGCGCTCGAAGCGGCCGTGCGCGTCAAGGAGGCGCACGGCGGCACGGTCACCGTCATCACGATGGGGCCGGACATGGCCAAGGAGGCGCTGCGCGAGTGTCTCGCCGCGGGCGCGGACCGCGCCGTGCTGCTGTCTGACCGCGCGTTTGCCAACGCCGACACCCTCGCCACGAGCTACGTCATCGCGAGCGCGGCAAAGCAGCTCGGCGATTTTGACCTCATCTTCTGCGGCAAGGAGTCGCTCGACGGCGCGACCGGGCAGATGGGCTCGCAGCTGGCCGAGCGCTTCGGTGCCAGCCAGATCTCCTCGACGGCGAAGATCGTCGAGGTGGACACGGCCGCGCACACCATCACGGCCGAGCGCGACCTCGAGCGCGGCACGGAGGTGCTGCGCGCCAAGTATCCCTGCCTGCTCACGGTCGAGAAGGCGAACTTCCGCCCCCGCATCCCGAACCTGAAGCGCTGGAAGGCCTCGCGCACCGCGGATATCGCGGTCTACAGCGCGGCCACCATCCCGGGGCTCGACCCCGCGCAGATCGGCGACCCCGGCTCCCCGACGAAGGTGCCGCGCACCTATCCGCCGGAGGTCGGTGCGAAGGGCAGCATGATCGATGAGGGCAGCACGGAAAAGAACGTGGATCGGCTCTTCGGCCTGATCGCGGACGTGCTTTGAGGAGGTGCAGGCAGTGAATAAAACAGATTATAAAGATATGTGGGTCTTCATCGAGCGCGACGGCGACAGCGTGCTGCCGGTCTCGCTCGAGCTGTGCTCGGAAACGCGCAGGCTCTGCGACGCGAGCGGCGAGAAACTCGTCGCGGTCATCGTCGGCAGCATCTCGGACGGCGAGCTGCAGCGCGTGCTCGACTGCGGCGTGGACAAAATCATCCACGTGACCGGCACGGGCTATGACTACTTCAATAACGATGCGTACACCAACCTCTTCACCGTCCTGTGCCGGAAATACCGGCCCACGGCGGTCATGGTCGGCGGCACGATCAACGGGCGCGATTTTGCACCGCGCTTCGCCGCGCGTCTCGGCACCGGCTGCACCTCGGACGCGACCGAGCTCGTCTGGGATCCCGGGACGACGGACATCGAGTTCGTTGAGCCTGCCGTCGGCGGCAAGATGATGGCCGTCATCACCGTGCCGGTCGCGCGCCCGCAGGTCGGCACCATCCGCCCGGGCACGTTCAAGTGCGTCCCCTGCGGCGCACGTGCGCACGAGGTCATCGAGGAGCACATCGACTTCCCGGTCGCGGACATCCGCACCGAGATCCTTGACTTCCGCGCTGACGATCTCGACGAGAGCCTGAACATCGCGGACGCGGACGTGATCGTCTGCGTCGGCAACGCGATCAAGGGGGCGGATGCCCTGCCGCGCTACCGCCGCCTGGCCGAGCGCCTCGGCGGCAAGCTTGCCTGCACGCGCCCGGTGTTCGACCGCGGCGTGCTGCCGTTCAAGCTCGTCATCGGGCAGTCCGGCGCCGTGGTCAAGCCGAAGCTGCTGCTGTCGTTCGGTGTGTCGGGCGCGGTCAACCACGTCACGGGCTTCTCGGATGCAGACGTGGTCGTCGCCGTGAACACCGATCCCGAGGCGGCAATCTTCAACTACTGCACCTACGGCATCGTCGGCGACATGGACGAGGTCTGCGAGGCCATGCTCGCAAAGCTCGGCGCGTGAACCGGGACAAGAAATGCAAAAAAGCACCCGAAAGGGTGCTTTTTTGCGTGCTGCGGCGCTGGGGCATGCAGGATGACGTAGATAAAATGCGGACGGTGCTGATGCACTGCCCGCGTTGTCAATTATAGCTGAATGGGATAGTATTTGCTGAATTCTGAAAGCTGTTCCTCTGTCATGTCGATATCCAGCACACGAAAGGGATGCCACCCCAAAAAATCCTTGTCAACCATGCCGTTGCGCTGGCGCTTGAGGGGAATCTGCGTGCACAGCACATCCGTTACCACCCGGCAGCCAAGATTGACGTTCTCCCGACTGACGCTGCAGAAAGACGACCACGGGTAAAACCGCCGAAAGATGCCAAACCAGATCGCCACCACACCATCTGTGCGGATATCATAAGACCTGCATATTCTTCCGATACCGAACACGCAAAAAAAGTCAGTAAAGAACACCATCAATATCAAAATCCAACGCATGTCCGGGCGAATCACTGCGGCATACGCACCTGCAATGGTCATGCCCAATAAGATCAGGCAATAACCAACACTTACACTTTGGGAAAAGAATTTAAAGCTGATATTGACTTTCATATCTATCGCCCCTCATCGCCGTGACCATGCTGGCCGATATTTCCCAAAAGCGTTCCTATACCATTCGCAGAAAAAAAGATCGGCGCCTGCGGTATTCTCTGCGCGCAGCCATTCCCGCCGCCGTAGTTGAAATGGTATGTGATACCATCATGATACCCGGCGGCGCGAGACCTGTCAAGTGCCCTGCGTTCTATGGCGGAAAACCGCCGAGGAGAACATGCGTTGCTTGCAGCGGCGGCCCATCCGCGCGCAAAAAGAGGGCGCAACCGCGAGAAGGCATGGAGTGTGCTGCAAGGAAATACCAAAAAGGGTAAAAAACAAAAGCCCTTGCAGCAAGGGCTTTTGACAGAAAATCTGGCACCCCCGGCTGGATTCGAACCAGTGGCCTGCCGCTTAGGAGGCGGCCGCTCTATCCAACTGAGCTACGGGGGCACAACAGCGCTATTTTAGCGCAAAGGGCGGCGGGTGTCAATGACCGTCGGCGGAAACGGGCCGCGCGGTTGCGCGCGGCAGGAAATCATGGTATGATAAACGGACTGCGCACAAAGGAGGTTGCCACATGCGTCTCATCCGCGAGGAAAAAGCCTTCATTCGGGAGGCCGTTTTGCTCATGCTCCCGATGATCTTGCAAAATTTCGTGACGTTTTCCATGTCCATGGCCGACACGTTCATGGTCGGCGTGCTCGGCGAGACGGCGCTCGCCGCCGTGACGATGGCCAACAGTCCGTTTTACGTCATGCAGCTGATGATCTTCGGCGTGCAGAGCGGCATGAGCGTGCTCGTGGCGCAGTACCACGGCCGCGGCGATCAGGAGGCCATCAACCGCGTCATGGGCATCGCGCTCTTTGTTTCCACGACGATCACGGGCCTGCTTGCCATCACGGCATTCTGCATCCCGGAGCAGATCATGCGCGTGCTCACCAACAACGCCGACCTCGTCGCGCCCGGCGCGGCGTATACGCGCTACGTCGGCTTTTCGTATTTCTTCTCCGCCATCAGCGGTGTGTACATCGCCGCCCAGCGCAGCACGGAAAATCCCCGCCTCGGCGCCGTGCTGCTTACCGTGTCCGGCGCGCTGAACATTTTCCTCAACTGGGTGCTTATCTACGGCAAGCTCGGCGCGCCCATGCTCGGCTGCGCGGGCGCGGCCATCGCCACGCTCATCAGCCGCGCGTTCGAGGTCGCGGTGCTGTGCGTGTATGCCCGGTTCAGCCGCCGGCTGCCGCTCATGCCGCGCGCGCTGCTGCACCCCGGCCGCGTGATTGCAAAGGACTTTGCCAAGTACGCCCTGCCCGTCGTGTGCAATGAGTGTCTGTGGTCGCTCGCATTTTCGCTCTACACGGTCATCATGGGGCATATGGCGGACAACACGCCCATCCTCTCGGCCTACACCATCGCCGGCAACCTGCAGCGCATGCTCACCCCGGCGTCGTTCGCCGCGGGCGGCGCGGCCGCCGTGCTCATCGGGCGGGAGATCGGCCGCGGTAATCGCGATCAGGTGCAGCGCAAGGCCTGGGTGCTCGACGCTCTGGCGCTCGTCGTCGGCCTCGTGTGCATGGGCATCATCGCGCTCGTGCGCAACGTGCTGCTGCGGCCGTACATCCTGCCGCTGATGCACATGGAGGGCGCGGCGTGCGACATTGCGATGTATATGATGGGGATCCTGATGCTCGTGCAGCCGGTGTCGAGCGTGAGCCTGACGAACATCGTCGGCGTGCTGCGCGGCGGCGGCGACGTGCGCTATGCGATGCTGTGCGACGTCGGGCCGCTGTATGCGGTGTGCCTGCCGCTGGCGGCGCTCACGGCGCTCGTTTGGAAGCTCGACATCCGGTATGTGTACCCGCTCATGTCCATCGATGTGATCGTGCAGATCTTCCTGTGCGTGCCGCGGCTGCGCTCCGGCAAGTGGATCCACGACGTGACCCGCGGTGCCGGCGAACTGGAGACGTGACAGCCCCGCAATATCTTAACAAACAATTCAGGTGATCCTTCACAGAATCGTCATCCTTTTTTCGGGAACCAATTTACAATGGGAGCGTCTCATCCTGTAAAGCACCGCGGCCCCTGGATCGCGGGGAAAGGAAACCAACACCATGAAATTTCTCAAACGGGCTCTGCCCATCGTGCTCGCCGTGTGTCTGCTCGCAAGCCTTGGCGCCGTGTCGGCCATCGACGCCGGCGAGACGCGCACCGTCATCGGCGCCGACCTCACGGACGACCAGATCAAGACCGTCTACAAGACCTTCGGCATCGAACGCGGCAGCGTCAAGGAGCTGACCGTCACAAACAAGGACGAGCGGCAGTATCTCAGCGGCGTCATCAGTGACGCGCAGATCGGCACCAAGTCCATCTCCTGCATCTCCATCGAGGTGCTCGACGCCGGCAAGGGCATGACCGTCAACACGTCGCACATCACCTACTGCACGAGCCAGATGTACATCAGCGCGCTGGCCACGGCCGGCATCACAGACGCGAAGATCACCGTGACCGCGCCGTTCGACGTCTCTGGCACGGCGGCGCTGACGGGCGTGTACAAGGCGTATGAGGACATCACGGGCACAAAGCTCGACGAGACCGCCAAGGCCGTCTCCTCGCAGGAACTGGCCACGACGGCGGAGCTCGCGCAGGCCATCGGCGACTATGACTCGGTCGAGATCGTCAACGAGCTCAAGCTCATCCTCAACGAGACGAAGGACATGACCGACAGTGAACTGCGCGCCAAGATCAAGGAGATCGCCGCCGAGTACGACGTCACGCTCACGGACGACCAGATGACCCAGCTCGTGAACCTCTGCCGCTCGCTCGAAAAGCTGGACACGAACGCCCTGCTCTCGAAGGTGCAGGCCGTGCAGGACACGCTCAAGCAGCTGGCCGGCGCGAAAGACAAGGTCGCGTCCTTCACCGGCAAGGTCAAGGACGTCATCACCGCCATCGGCGACTTCTTCGACCGTGTGATCGCTCTCTTCCGCAAGTAAATCCGGATATGCTGACCCGCCCGCAGGCTGTGCCTGTGGGCGGGTTTTTATGCAGTTTCGCCGCGCAGCGCCCGGTCCGTGTGCACGAGCACCGGCACCGTCACGACAAACGTCACCACATCGGCCGCCGCCATGAAATACAGCACGCCGTCGAGCCCGAACCACACCGGCAGCAGCAGCACGAGCCCCACGCCGAGCACGATCTCGCGCAGGAGCGACAGTGCCGTGCTCGTCCACGCCTTGCCGAGCGCCTGCAGGTAGATCATCGCGCCCTTGTTCACGCACGAGAGCGCGGCCGCGCCGAGAAACCACCGGATGCACCACACGGCGAAGTCCGTGTAGTACGCGCTCTCGTTTTTCGCGCCGAAGAGGTCGGCAAACACGCCCGGGCAGCTCTCAAACAGCACCGTCGCCGCGAGGCCCACGACCGCCTCGGCCAGCAGCAGCCGGTGCAGCAGCGCCCGCGCCCGGTCGCGCCGCCCGGCGCCGATATTGTACCCCACGACGGGGATGCACCCGGCCGAGAGCCCGATGGCGATGGAGATGACGATCTGGAAAAACTTCATGACGATGCCCACGACCGCCGTCGGGATCTGCGCATACTGCGCCTGACCGAACACGGGGTCGAGCGCGCCGTACTTCCGGCACATATTGAGCACCGCCGCCATGGAAAACACGATGCTGATCTGCGATAAAAAGCTCGTCATGCCCAGCGGCAGGAACGCGCGCAGCAGCTCGCCCCGCAGCCGGAAGCTGCCGTGCTGCAGCCGCACGGCCTTCATGTGCAGCAGATACGCTGCCGCCAGCACGGCCGAGAGGATCTGGCCGATGACCGTCGCGATGGCCGCGCCCATCATGCCCCACCCGCACGGGAAAATAAAGATGGGGTCGAGGACGATGTTGCACACCGCGCCCGCCAGCAGCGACAGCATAGCATAGCGCGGGCTGCCGTCGGAGCGGATGATGGGGTTCATCGCCTGGCCGAACATGTAAAACGGGATGCCGAGCGCGATCCAGAAACAGTATTCGCGCGCGTGGGCGAACGTCTCGGCATTGACCGTCGCGCCGAACGCCGTCAGGATCGGATCCATGAAGATGAGGTACACCGCCATGAGCATGACGCTGACGATGAGTGTGAGCACGATGGCGTTGCCGACGCTGCGGTGCGCTTTCTCCGGCTCCCCCGCGCCGAGGCGGATGCTGACATAGGCGCAGCAGCCGTCGCCGATCATGGTGGCGATGGCGAGCGCAATGACCGTCAGCGGGAACACGACGCTGTTGGCCGCGTTGCCGTAGGAGCCGAGGTAGCTCGCGTTGGCGATGAAGAGCTGGTCGACGATGTTGTACAGCGCGCCGACGAGCAGCGACAGGATGCATGGCAGCGAGAATTTGCGCATCAGCGCGCCGACCGGCTGCTCGGCGAGAAAGGAATTGGACTGGGATTCGTTCATGCTTGCCTCCGATTTTCCGCCCAAAGGCAAAAAAACGGCACACGCCGCGCGTGTGCCTGCAAACCTCGGAAGCCGACACACACCACGCTCGCATACCGTTTCGTATCCGAATGCTGTGCATCCGTGTATCGTGCCTTCAAGCCAGATTTGAAATTTTACGGGAGTTATTATACCAGCCCGCGCCCGAAAAAGCAAGCCCCCGCATACCCGGCCGGGACGGATAAAGCGCGGGCGGCGCTGCTGCACCGCCCGCTGCGATCCATGCTTTTCTTACTTTTCTGCCTGCCGCTTTTTCCGGCGCTTTTCGCGCACCTTTTTGCGCTTGGCTTTCCATTTCTGCCAGTCGCGCGCCATTGCTTTCTTTTCTCGAGCATATATTTCCGCCCGCGTGCGAAACATCCGGTCAAACGGCTCCGGGATGAATTCACTCAGCGTTTGCGCATCCCGCATCAGGAACTGATACTTGATCAGTCCGTCACCGCAGCGGATTTTATCAATCCGCTTCTTCGGCAGCGGCTTGGTGGACAGCAGGAGATACATCTGCCCGGTTCCGTAGAAATCAGGAGCCACATTTCCCTCATCAAAGCGACGTATCTCCACATATCGGAGCTCGGAATATAGGATCTTGACGCTACGCAGAAAGAGCCCATGCCATTTTACATAGTCCTTTGTCAGGGTTAACTCCCCGAAACACAACGGCCAAAATATTCTATTAATATATATTGAACAGGGAACTATCACAACCAAAAGAATAATACAATACTGCCATCCTTGGTATTGACGCAATACTACATATAAAATCCAGAACGGGAAAATTGCTAACATTAAGAAAAACAAGCGGCCTTCCGTTAATAAGATAATATGTGGATATAATGTTTTCCGCTTCTTTCGCGCGGCGGTTTGGCACTTTCCTTCATACATGGCGTCATTTTTCCAGCGCGGCGAGCTTCTCGCGGCGGATACGGTCGGCGTCCCGGCGGACGAAGTACGCGGGGATGAGGATGAACACCGCGCTCACGGCTGCGGCCAGAAACAACTCATACGGGTAGAGATAGCTGCCGGCATAGCTCGGGTATTTGGCGAGGATGGCCGCCGTCGGCTCGAGCGCGACGGCTTTGATGATCAGCGGGTCGATGATGCTCGCAAGCACCATGGGCAGCATGATGTAGATGACCATCTTCACGCTCTGCGACGCGCCGGCGCGCCCGGCGGGCGTATAGTCGCGCGACGAGGCGGTGAACAGCCCCGCCATGGCGAGGTTGCCGGCCATGATGCACGTGCCGCCGACGCACAGCAGCGGCATGGCGTGGCCGACGAACTTGATCGAATAAGCGATCAGGCCGCCGAGCACCTGCAAAATTGCCACGGGGTAATAAAACTTCTCCTTGCCGAAGCGGTCCATGACCTTGCCCGCGAGGACGGACAGCACGGCCGAGGCGAGCACGACGATGCCGATGGGCAGGATATAGTTCTCAATGCCGAGCGTGACCTCGACGAGCGAGATCATGTACGGCTGCCACAGCTGCATGGCAAGGCCGGAGAACATCATGCCGAGAAAGCAGATGTAGATCATCTTGTTGGCGCGGATGTTCGCCGGGCGGAAAGCATAGAGCACGTCGCGCAGGTACGTGTCGCCCTGCACGGGGCGCAGGGCCGGACTGTCGCGGAAGATGCACAGGCCGAGCACACCGGCCGCACTCGTCAGGCCGCCGAGCACGAGGAAAAACCCCGTCCAGTTGCCGTGCACGGTCATGCCGTCAAAGCCCGCGAAGATGACGATGAGCGCGAGGATAGGCATGATGCTCAGCACGATGTCCACGACGCCGCGGTTCGTGACGTCGGTCACGTCCGTGACCCAGGCGGAAAAGGCCGAGTCGTTGGCCGTGCTGCCGATGGCGGACATGACGCAGTCCATGACGACGAAGAGCGTCACCGCGAGGCCGACGTCGCCGCCGACCTGCCCGTTGCCGAAGAGGGCGAACGCCGCCGTCGTGATGCCCCAGAGGATATACCCCCAGCAGACGAAGGCGCGGCGCTTGCCCACACGGTCCGACCACGCGGCGCTGAAGATCGTCGCGAGCGCGGCGGCGATGGCGCTGGCCGCGACGGTCGCGGACGTGGCCCAGCCGGCGGCCGTGATGTTTTTCTGAATGTAGGTGGAAAAGTAGACGTTCTCGACCATCCAGGCGATCTGCCCGATGAAGCCGAACACCAGCAGACTCGCCCAGACGCGCGCGCCGAGCGGCGTCGCCTTTTTGACGACCAGATTCTCCTGCATGAAAGTTCTCCCCTTTGCAAGGCGTTATCGCCTGATTATACCATGTTCTCCCCCGCCCGGCAACCGGGAAACCCGCTTCCTGCCGCGCGGCACGGCCGTGTCAAAAAATTTTCAAAAATATTTTTGCGCCCCTGCATTAAAAAAAGAAGCTGGCGCATTATTATGGCAGAACGGAAATGAAATAACTTTTCGTGAGACAGAGCTTGCTTTCCTCATAAGGTTGTTTACCGGTTATTTACAACTTTACCCCACACACACAAACTTTTGCTTGCTCTGCAGCGCCTGCGCGACACCCGCGCGGGCGCATTCTCTTTTAAAAGACGTGTTCCCTTTTTCAATCATAACACAGTGCCCGGGGCTCTTTTCGGCTCCGGGCATTTTCGCGCCCTCCCCCTTTGCAGGACACAAACCGGTCACACAACGCACACTGAATCCGCTGTCTTTGAAAGCCTTCCCCTTACGGGGAAGGCTCCCTCCCTGCAGCGATAATCAAAGCGCCGCCCCACATCGTTTCGATGCGGAGCGGCGCTTGACTCTGCTGATGCTGTACAGCCTTCACGCGGCCTTCGCGGTCTTGCCCGCGCGCCACGCCTCGAACTTGGCGCGCATATGGTCGTTCAGGCGGCAGAACGCCTTCATCACCGGCCACGACAGCAAGCCGAACACGATGAGGATGAGCGCGCTCTGCAGATTCAGCTTCTGCAGGCTGAACAGCGTCGGGAAGCCGAAATACGCGATCACGAACAGTACGCCGAGCACAACGATCATCACCTTGCGGATGGTGTTGTACGGCTGGCACGTGCGGTGTACCATCATGAGGCCGACAATGCCCATGACGCCGGTGCAGATCGTGATCATAGCCGTGTCGTCGAGCTGGAAGGCGATATAAAACAGCAGGATGCCCACGACCATCGCCAGATCTGTCATCGCGGCCGGCAGCGCGCGGAAGAGCACGTTGCGCAAAAACTTCCCCTTGACGAGGCTCTCGTTCGGCTCCATAGCGAGGATGAACGACGGGATGCCGATGGTCACGGCGCTCACGAGCGTGAGCTGCGCGGGACTGAACGGATACGGCAGCGTAGCAAAGAGCGTGAAAAACGTGAGGAAGAACGAGAAGATGTTTTTGACCAGATACAGCGACGCGCTGCGCTCGATGTTGTTGATAACGCGGCGGCCCTCCGCCACGACCGACGGCATGGAGGCAAAGTTCGAATCCAGCAGCACGATGTGCGACACCTGGCACGCCACGTCGCTGCCCGAGGCCATGGCGATGGAGCAGTCGGCCTCCTTGAGCGCGAGCACGTCGTTGACGCCGTCGCCCGTCATGGCCACGGTGTGGCCGTCGGCCTTGAGCGCCTGCACGAGGCTGCGCTTCTGCGCCGGGGTCACGCGGCCGAAGACCGTGTACTTACCCGCCGCATCGCGGATGGCCTCCTCGGTCGTGAGCGTGCGCGCATCGACGAAGCGGTCGGCGTTTTCGATGCCGGCGCGCTTGGCCACCTCGGACACCGTACGCGCATTGTCGCCGGAGATGACCTTCACGGCCACGCCCTGGCTGGCAAAGTAGCCGAACGTCTCCGGCGCCTCGGCGCGGATCTTGTTCGAGAGCAGGATCAGCGCGATGGGCAGCAGGTCGGCATTCAGCGTCTCGTCCGAGAGCGTGCCGTCATACATGCCCAGCAGCAGCACGCGGCAGCCCTTGGCAGAGTAGCCCTCGATCTGCTCCTGATACGGGTTTTCCCGCCCGGCGAGCAGCACGTCCGGCGCACCGAGCAGGTACGTTTCCTCGGCGTGGAACGACACGCCGCCATATTTCTTTGCCGACGAGAACGGCAGCGTCGCCGTCGCGTCCTGCGTCTTTTCGCCCGTGAAATAGCGCCGCAGAGCGGCCATGGTGTCGTTGTCAGCCTGCATGGCGTAAACGTAGTCGGACATGATCATGCGGATGTCCTCGAGCGTGAAGCGGTCGTCGCACAGGGGGCAGACATCCTCGACGATCATCTTGTTTTCCGTCACGGTGCCGGTCTTATCCACGCACAACGTATCCACGCGCGCGAGCGTCTCGATGCAGCCGAGCTCGTGCACGAGCGTCTTGCGCTGGGCCAGACGCACGACGCCTGCCACGAGCGCAAGGCTGGTAAGCAGGTACAACCCCTCGGGGATCATGCCGATGATGGAGCCGACCGTGCTCGTCACGGCGATAGGCACCGAACGGTCAAGCCACACGAACTCCTTAATGAACATCACCACGCCGAGCGGGATGACGATAATGCCGATCCATTTGACGAGGTTCTGCAGCGAGCGCATCATCTCCGACTGCTGCGGCTTCTTGGCGCGCTTGGCCTCCTGCGTCAGGCGCGAAACATAGGAGTCTGCGCCGACGTCCGTCAGCTGCGCGCGGCACATGCCGCTGACGACGAAGCTGCCCGACAGGAGCTTGTCGCCGGGGTTTTTCTTGATCTCGTCCGATTCGCCCGTGATGAGCGCCTCGTTGACGTAGCAGCTGTCCTGCGCCACGACGGCGTCGGCATAGATCTGGTTGCCGGCGGCGAAGACGACGATGTCGTCGCGCACGAGCTGCGCGGTGTCGACGGTCACGCGCTTGCCGTCGCGCACGGCGACGGCCTTGGGTGAGGCGAGGATGTTGAGCTTGTCGAGCGTTTTCTTCGAGCGGATCTCCTGAATGATGCCGATGGCGGTGTTGACGATGATGACGCCCATGAACGTCAGGTTCAGCCACTGCTGCACCGCGATCACGCACAGCGCCAGCAGGAAAAACAGCATATTAAAATAGGTAAAGATGTTGCTCAGGACGATCTGCTTGACGGTCTTGCCCGGCGGGTCGACGGGCGCGTTCGTCCAGCCGGCGTCCGTGCGCTCACGCACCTGCGCGCCCGTCAGGCCCTGCTGCGGGTCGGGGTGCACGATGGGCACGTCCCGCCGCTCCGGCGTCTCGGGCTCGGGCGCGCGCTTGTCTTTGATTTTTTCGATCAGATTGGCCAAAGGTCTGCCTCCAAAGTGAGAATACCCAATATTATAGCGTCTCGCGCGGCGGAAAGGAACAACTGTTTGTGAATATTTGCTTAAAAATGGCGCAAATTTTCGGCAGCCTGCACGGTGTGGCGCAGCAGCAGCGCGGTCGTCACGCTGCCGATGCCGCCGGGCACGGGCGTGCAGACGGTGATGGCCGCAGCCTCAGGCGCCACGTCGCCGCACAGCGTGCCGTCTGGCAGTGCGGTCGCACCCGCATCGAGCACGATCTGCCCCGGGCGCACAAAGTCAGTCGTGATGAGCCCCGGCGCGCCCGCCGCGGCAAGCAGAATGTCGGCGTCCCGGCAGCGGGCGGCGAGATCGGGCGTTTTCCGGTGGCAGAGCGTCACGGTCGCGTCCGCGCGCGTGAGCAGCAGCGCGGCCGGCCGGCCAATCACCAAGCTCCGGCCCACGACGGTCACGCGCCTGCCTGCGGGGGCAATGCCGTGCGCGCGCAGCAGCTCCATACACGCCTCGGCCGTGCAGGGGGCAAAGCCCGCCGCTCCGGTCACGAGCGCGCCGAGCGATGCCGTTGTCATGCCGTCCACGTCCTTGCGCGCATCGAGCGTGTCGAGCATTTCCTGCGCGCGCAGCGCCTCCGGCAGCGGCCGCAGCAGCAGCACGCCGTGCACCGCGCCGTCCGCACTCAGGGCGCGCAGGGTGTCGGTCAGGGTATCGGGCGCGCAGTCCGCCGGCAGCTGCACGGGGCGCACGGCAACGCCGCAGCCGGCCGCCGAGAGTGCGATGCTGCGCAGATAGGCCCGGTCGTCCGACTGCGCGCCGACGGACACGGCCGCGAGGCAGGGACGTACAGCGAGCCGCGCGGCGCGCGTGCGCACCTGCACATAGATTGCCGCGGCGGCGGGCGTTCCAGTCAGGGTGTTCGCCATGGATCAGCCCTCCCCGCGCAGCGCGGCGAATACCGCCTCCACGGTCTGCGCGCAGCACTGCACCACGGCCGTGCGCAGCCGCGCGGCGCGCGCCTCGGTCTTGGCGCGGTCAGCGGGCGCGAGCAGGCCGGTGTTGACAAAAACGTTCATGGCCGCGGCCTCCGCCGCCGCGCGGCACAGGGCCGCCGCACACCCGACGTCCGAGCGCAGGAGGGGGCTCGCCGCCTCGAGCGCGGCGGCCAGCAGCAGCGCCACCTGCTCGCAGTGCGCCAGCATATCCAGCGGGGCCTGGCACGCCGTGCGCGCCGCGACCGCGAGCGCGGCTGCGCGCTCGGGGTCGGTCTTCGGGATGGCGTAGGCCCGCTGCAGCGGCAGGAAGCCCGCCGCGTCCGCGTCGATGAGCGTGAGCAGCGCCGTGCGCTGTGCATCACACGCGGCGGCCAGCGGCGCGAGCGCGTCCGTGCGGTCGGCATAGCGGGGGTTCGCTGCCGTTACGTTCGCGGCCATCGCAGCTAAACTCGCCGCCAGCGCCCCGGTGAGCGCGGCCGCGCCCCCGCCGCCCGGCGCGGGCGACGCGGAGGCGAGCTGCGCGGTAAATTCGGAAAGGGTCCGGTCGGTCATATGAAAAACCTCCTTGGGGGATGATTCGCAGTTGCGTCATGTGGAAAGTCCTTGCCCAGCACCCAAGCCTTCTCCTTGCCGAGAAGGTGCCGAACATCGCGAGGCGGATGAGGTGGACAAGCGATGGATTTTGCCGGCGTTTTCGGCGATGCGCCGCGTATCCAACGACACCTCATCCGTCGCGGCGTGACCACCGCGCCACCTTCCCCTCAAGGGGAAGGCATCGCTGAACGCGACGCCGGATCTTATCCGAAGCGGGCCTTGCCCCCTCTGGCTCCCCCGCGGCTCAGAGACTTTGGGAAAAGCAGTCCCATTGCTCCGGAGCGCCGACTCCATTTTATAATATTGTATTATACCGCGTGGCGGGGCGGTTGAAAAGTGGGCGTGTGGGCTTTTTGTGCGCTTTTTGGGCATACTGACCCAAAAGGGAGGAATGACCATGCAAGACGGTTTTCTGCGCGCGGCGGCGGCATCCATCCCCGTGGCCGTGGCCGATCCCCGGCGCAATGCGGCCGCGATCTGCGCGCGCATCGACCAGGCGCACCGCGCCCACGCTGCCCTGCTCGTGCTGCCAGAGCTGTGCGTGACGGGCTACACGTGCGGCGGCCTGTTTTTGTCCGCACTGCTGCTTGACGCGGCCGAAGAAGCGCTCATGAACATCTGCGCCCACACGCAAAACCGCGCCCCCGTCGTCGTGCTCGGCGTGCCGCTGCGCGCCGTGGGCAAGCTGTATAACTGCGCGGCCGTGCTGCACCGCGGGCGCATCCTCGGCGTAGTGCCGAAAACGTGGCTGCCGAATTACGACGTGTTCGCGGAAAAGCGCTGCTTCGCCTCCGCTGCGGCGTACAGCGGGCCCGGCTGCGTGCCCGTCGGCGGGCAGGACGTGCCCTTCGGCACGGGGCTGGTGTTCGCCTGCGCGCAGATGCCGTCGTTTCGCCTCGGCGTGGAGCTGTGCGAGGACGTGTGGGCCCCGGTGCCGCCATCGGTGCGGCTGTGTCTCGCCGGGGCGACCGTGATCGCCAACTGCTCGGCCTCGCCCGAGGCAGCCGGCAAGCCCGCCCACCGCCGCACGCTGCTGCGCGCTGCCAGCGCGCGCGGCCTCTGCGGCTATGTCTACGCCAACGCCGGGCCGGACGAATCGACGGCGCACGCCGTCTTTTCCGCGCACCACCTCATCGCGGAAAACGGCACGATCCTCGCCGAGCACGCGCCCTTCGCGCCCGAATCCGGCCTGCTCATGACGGAGCTCGACCTGCTGACGCTCACGGCCGAGCGCCGCCGCAACACGACCTTTGTGCCGGAGGGGGAGGGCGTGCGCGCCGTGACGTTTTCCATGCCGCTGCGCCCCACCCCGCTCGGCCGCGCGGTGTCACCGCATCCGTTCGTGCCGGACGATGCCGAGCAGCGCTTCAAGCGCGCCGGGCTCCTGCTGACCATGCAGGCGCACGGTCTGCGCAAGCGCCTGCTGCACACCGGCAGCCGGGCGGCCCTGCTGCCCGTGACGGACGATAGCGACAGCGTGCTCGCCCTGCTCGTGTGCGCGCGCACGATGGACCTGCTCGGCCGCGCGCGGCACGATGTCCTCGCCGTCACGCAGCCGGAGGGCGACCGGGCGCGCGTGCTGCGCCTGTGCAAGGCGCTGGGCGTGTCCGTGCGGCCGAACGCCGACCTCGCGGGACTGGCGCGGACGCACGCGGCGCTCCCGCTCGCCGCGGCGGACTTCACGGCGCTGCTGCTGGGCGAGGCCGTCTGCGCGCCGGATGCCTACGGCGTCAATGCCGCCGTGCCGCGCACGCTCGTGCGCTGGCTCATCGCGGCGGAGGCCGAGCGCGCCGAGGAACCCCTGCGCACGGAGCTGCGCGCCGCGCTCTCCGCGCCGGACGCCGACTGCGCCGGCGTCTCGTGCGCACTGACGGACTTCTGCTTTTACCACCTCGTGCGCTGCGGCGCACACCCGCGGCGCATCCTGCGGCTGGCCCGCGCGGCCTTCGGCGGCGCGGCCGCGGACGCGGACATTCTGCGCGCCATGGCGGCGCTCACGTGCTGCCTGTTCCAGCGGCCGGCAGCCTTACCTGACCACGTCACGCTCGACAGCGGCGCACAGGCGCTGCGCTGGCCGCCGGACGCGGCGGGCTCGCTCTGGCTCGATGAGATCGACGCGCTGCGCCGGGAGCTGTCCTGACGGATATTCAAAAATCCATGCATAACTGCATATTCCGCCGCCGCTCCAAGCACCGGGGCGGCGGCATTTTGCGCATGATTTTCGCCTTTTTGTGCATATCACCGAAAGAAAGCCGTTTCCGTGGTGAATTTTATTCAAAAAAGGGGTTGACATTTGCGTGAAAAAGGTGAATAATATGCACATCTTATGAATAATTAATCAATGGAGGCAACCATTATGAAAAAAGAAGATATCAAAAAAGTCGTCCTTGCTTACTCCGGCGGTCTGGATACGTCCATCATCATCCCCTGGCTGAAGGAGAACTACAATAACTGCGAAGTCATCGCCGTGTCCGGCAACGTCGGTCAGGCCGACGAGCTCGACGGCCTCGAAGAGAAGGCCATCAAGACCGGCGCGTCGAAGCTCTACGTGCTCGACCTGACGGACGAGTACGTAGACGATTACATCATCCCGACCATGCAGGCCGGCGCCGTGTACGAGGAGTACCTGCTCGGCACGAGCCACGCGCGGCCGTGCATCGCCAAGGGCCTCGTCGAGATCGCCCAGAAAGAGGGCGCCGACGCCATTGCCCACGGCTGCACCGGCAAGGGCAACGATCAGGTCCGGTTCGAGCTGGCGGTCAAGCACTTCGCGCCCGACATGCCCATCATCGCCCCGTGGCGGGAGTGGGACATCAAGTCGCGTGAGGAAGAGATCGCTTACGCCGAGGCGCACAATGTGCCCCTGAAGATCAACCGCGAGACCAACTACTCCAAGGACAAGAACCTCTGGCACCTGAGCCACGAGGGTCTGGACCTCGAGGATCCGGGCAACGAGCCGCAGTACGAGAAGAAGGGCTTCCTCGAGATGAGCGTCAGCCCCATCGACGCGCCGGACGCCCCGACCTACGTCACGCTCGACTTTGAGCAGGGCAAGCCCGTCGCGCTCGACGGTGAGAAGATGAGCGCCAAGGACATCATCCTCAAGCTCAACGCCATCGGCGGCGCCAACGGCATCGGCATTCTGGATATCGTGGAGAACCGGCTCGTCGGCATGAAGTGCCGCGGCGTATACGAGACGCCGGGCGGCACGATCCTCTACAAGGCGCACAGCGTGCTCGAGACGCTCTGCCTCGACAAGATGACCATGCACGAGAAGCAGAAGCTCGCCGTGACCTTCGGCGAACTGGTGTACAACGGCCAGTGGTTCACGCCGCTGCGCGAGGCGCTCAGCGCGTTCGTGACCAAGACGCAGGAGCACGTCACCGGCACGGTGCGGCTCAAGCTCTACAAGGGCAACATGATCAACGCCGGTGTCTGGAGCCCGTACTCCCTGTACTCCGAGGAGATCGCCACCTTCGGCGAGAGCGACTACAACCAGGCGGACGCCGCCGGGTTCATCCAGCTCTACGGTCTGCCGATCTCCGTGCAGGCAAAGGTTGACGGAAAGAGCATGTAAGCGGTACAATATAAGAAATGACTTTTCTCCCCGCGCCGGGTCCCCCGGCGCGGGGACAACTGACGAAGGGAGACCATCACCATGGCAAAAATGTGGGCGGGCCGCACGGCCGGCGTGACCGATCCGGTCGCGGACGATTTCAACTCCTCCATCCACTTCGACAGCCGCATGTACCGCGAGGACATCACGGGCAGCATGGCGCACGCGGCGATGCTCGGCGCGCAGCACATCCTCCCGCAGGCGGACGCCGATGCCATCATCGACGCGCTGCAGGGCATCCTGGATGACATCGACAGCGGCGCGCTGACGTTCGACCCCGCGTGCGAGGACATCCACATGTTCGTCGAGCAGGTGCTCACCGCGCGCATCGGCGACCTCGGCAAGAAACTGCACACCGCCCGCTCGCGCAACGATCAGGTCGCGCTCGACCTGCGCATGTACCTGCGCAGCGAAACGAACGACATCATCGCGCTCACGAAGGACGTGCTCGCGGCGCTCGTGGAGCAGGCCAAGGCGCACAAGGGCGACATTCTGCCCGGCTACACGCACCTGCAGCGCGCGCAGCCCATCACCTTCGGCCACCACCTGATGGCCTATGCCATGATGCTCCTGCGCGACATTGACCGCATGCAGGATGCCGTCAGGCGCATGAATGTCTCCCCCATCGGCTGCTGCGCCCTCGCCGGCACGACGTATGACACCGACCGGTTCTTCGAGGCCAAACAGCTCGGCTTTGACGATGTGGCGCGCAACAGTTTGGACGGCGTGTCCGACCGGGACTTCTGCGTCGAGCTGCTCGATGCCTACGCCATCGAGATGATGCACCTCTCGCGCCTGAGCGAGGAGCTGGTGCTCTGGTCGAGCTGGGAGTTTCAGTTCGTGCAGCTCTCGGACAGCTACACGACCGGCTCGTCGATCATGCCGCAGAAGAAAAACCCCGACATGGCCGAGCTCGTGCGCGGCAAGACCGGCCGCGTCTACGGCGACCTCATCGCCATGCTCACGGCGCTCAAGGGCCTGCCGCTGGCATATAATAAGGACATGCAGGAGGACAAGGAGGCCGTGTTCGACGCGGTGGACACCGTGAAGATGTGCCTGCGCGTCATGGCGCCGATGCTCGCGACCATGACCGTGCGCGCCGACAAGATGCTCCACGCGGCGCAGACGGGCTTCCTCAACGCGACCGACCTCGCGGACTATCTCGTCACGAAGGGCCTGCCGTTCCGCAGCGCGTACAAGGTCTCCGGCCAGCTCGTGGCCTACTGCATCGCGCACAGCACCGTGCTCGAGCAGCTCCCGCTCGAGACCTTCCGGACCTTCAGCGACCTCTTTGACGACGGCGTGTATGATGCCATTGACCTCACCAACTGCGTCACGCGGCGCGTGTCCTACGGCGGCACGTCCGTGCCGAGCGTCGAGGCGCAGATCGCCTGGGTCGAGCAGCAGCTCGGTGAATGAGCACAGGCTTTTTGAGCCGGTGTCCCGAAAAGGGGACACCGGCTTTTTTGTCACTTTTTGTACAGACAGTACAAAAAGCCACTTGCGGCCGGCAGCGAATTTCGCTATACTGATAGCACCCATTCTAAAAAATAAAGGAGAAATGGCATGAAAAAGAAACTTCTGAGCATCCTGCTCGTGCTGAGCCTGATGCTCGCGCTCGTGCCCGCGGCCTTCGCGGTCGAGCCCGCCAGCGGCACTTGCGGCGCGGAGGGGGACGGCAGCAACGTCACCTGGACGCTGGATGCTTCCGGTACGCTGACCTTCACCGGCACCGGCGCAATCCGCGACTATGCGTCCAGCGCGCCGCCGTGGCGTTACAGTGCCGTTACGGTCGTTGTCGGCGAGGGCATTACTCGCCTCGGTGCATATATGCTGGCAGGCAGCACAGTCACATCGGTCAGTCTGCCGTCCACGCTCACGGACGTTGACACGCAAGCCCTGAACGGCTGCCGGTACCTGACCGGCATCACGTTCCCGGATGGTGTGAAGACCATTGGCGAGCAGGCACTGTCAAATTGTACGTCGCTGACGTCTGTCACACTTCCGGCCAGCGTCGAAACGATTGGCGACCGGGCGTTTATGGGCTGCACCATGCTTGCGTCCGTGACGATCCCTGAGGGGCCGACCCATCTGGGTACCAATCTGTTCAGAGGCGATTGGGAGCTTAAGAGCATCCTGCTGCCGCAGAGCCTGACCCAGCTGGATGAGAGCGTGTTTTCTTCCTGCGGCATCGAAACCATAACCATTCCGGACAACGTGACAGTCATCGGCAAGAAGGCCTTTTTCGCCAGCGGGCTGACTGATATTTCCATTCCTGCGGGCGTGACGGATATCGGGGACAGAGCCTTTTCCCAAACGCGTCTGACGAGCGTTACCGTGCCGGCGACAATCCGCTCGTTCGGCAAATACATTTTCAGTGAGTGCGTCGATTTGCACACTGCCGTGCTGGCGGAGGGCATCACCCGCGTGAGCGACGGCATGTTCCGCGACTGCACGAACCTCGCAGACGTTACGCTGCCGCAGACGCTCACGGCCATCGCCCAGCAGGCGTTCTCCGGCTGCACGGATCTTGAGCACATCGCGCTGCCCGAGACTACGGTCAAATACGGCGCGTGTGCGTTCAGCGGCACATATCTGACGGATGTCCGTTTCCCGGCTGGGACGAGCTACCTCGGCAAGGGTGTGCTGAGCAATATGCCCGTCCTGCAGCAGATCACGCTTCCGGATGGACTGACGAGCGTCGGCGCCGAGCTGTTTTTGGGAGACAAGGAGCTCAAAGAGGTTACGCTCCCGTCCGGTTTGACCGCCGTGAGCGACGGCATGTTTTCCGGCTGCACGGCGCTGCAATCGATCGATCTGCCGGACACCGTCGCCTATATCGGCGAAAGCGCGTTTTCCGGCTGCACGGCGCTCACGGACCTGACGTTCCCGGCCGGACTGGAGGGCTTTGGCAGAGAGGCCCTGCAGGGCTGCAGCAGCCTGACGGAGATCACGGTCCCCACCGGCGTGCACGCGCTGCCGGAGGCGGTATTCAGCGGCTGCAGTCGGCTCGTCAACGTCAACCTGCCCGAGGGTCTGACGAGCATCGGCCCCACCGCGTTCCAATCCTGCATCAACCTGCGGGAGATCTCCATTCCCGACAGCGTACAGGCCATTCACGGCTCGGCGTTTGAATGGGCGCTGCGCCTGAGCGACATTCGGGTCGGTGCAGGTAACCCCACCTATCATACGGTCGACGGCGTGCTCATGACCAAGGACGGCTATGAGCTGACGGCCTATCCCGCCGGGCGCCCCGGCATCCGCTATGATGTGCCGGACGGCATTGTGGAGATCGCGCCGAGCGCGTTTTACGGCAGCGGTCTGGTCGCCGTCCGCTGCCCGGACAGCCTGCGCAAGATCGGCCGCACGGCGTTCGCCAACAATGAGCGCCTGCGCTACGTGCAGCTCCCGGCCGGCATGCAGTCGATCGAGACCTGGGCCTTCAGCGGCTCGGACAACATCACGGATGTTTGCTTCGGCGGCAGCGAGGAAGCGTTCCATGCGCTGTGCGATCCGGACTATGTTTTTCCCAGCCGCGTGAATGTGCACAGCTACTCGTACATGGTCATTCCGAGCGCGGCAGAGCTGTTTACGGATGTCGATGCGGACAGCTGGGCAATTCCCGGCATTGACTTCTGCGTGCTGGCGGGGCTCATGTCCGGCGTAGGCGGGAATGCGTTCGCGCCCAAGGGCGTGACCACGCGCGCGCAGGTCGTGCAGATCCTCTACAATCTCTCCGGCTGCCCGAAGGCGTATGACGGCTCGCCGTTCACCGATCTCACAGCCGACTGGTATCAGCACTCGATCGTGTGGGCGTACCAGAACGGTATCGTGTCCGGCACGTCGGCCACGACGTTCGAGCCGGAAGCGCCCGTCACGCGCGAGCAGATCGCCGTCATCCTCATGGGCTACGCCGAGAAGGTTCTGGGGCTGGATTTCTCCGCGGACAAGGCCGATCTCACAGCGTTCCCGGACGGAGCAAGCGTCTCCGACTGGGCGCGTGACGCCGTGGCCGAGGCGGTCGCGCTCGGTCTCATCTCCGGCGCGCAGACGAAAGACGGCACGTTCCTGCAGCCGCAGGGCGGTGCGACGCGCGAACAGGCCGCGACGATCCTCATGGGCTTTTACTCGCTCGTGGATGTGGACCTGCGCATGGCGTAGCTCTGCGCATAACGAACGGTGAAAAGGAGAAACCCTATGAAAAAACGCATTTTGAGCCTTGTGCTCGCACTCTGTCTGGCGCTGTCGCTGGCGCCGGCGGCCTTCGCGGCCAACATTGTCGACAGCGGCACCTGCGGCGCGGACGCTGACGGCAGCAACATCGCCTGGACGCTCGACGCTGACGGCAATCTGACCGTCACCGGCGCCGGTCTGCTGCAGAAAAAGGCGTTCCAAAACCGGAAGGACATCGTCACCGTGAAGTTCGTGTGCACGGACGACCGGGACGTCATGTCCATCAACATCCTCGACTACGCCTTTGCCGGCTGCACGAATCTGCGGTCCATCGACTTTGGCAGCCGGGACGCCAGAGACCTGCATGCGCACGCGTTTGAGGGCTGCACGAGCCTGACGGATATCCACTTCGGCAGCAGTTTCGGCTACATCAGCGCCTATGCGTTCCGAGGCTGCACATCGCTACGGCAGGTGACCTTCCCGTATACTGTCTTCCAGGTCAGTAAGTACGCCTTTGCCGACTGCACCGCCCTGACGGAGGTAACGTTTGAACCCGACCCCGACGGGATGGGCGGGCTCAGTACGCTGGGATCCCACGCCTTTGCCGGCTGCACGTCGCTGCGCGCCGTGAACGTGCCCGAGCGTCTCAACCGGATCGACAGCTATGCGTTTTCCGGCTGCAGCTCGCTGGAATGGCTGCCAATCGAACAGTTCGACGTTCTGGAGGCCCACTCCTTCGCCGGCTGGACCGGACTGAAAAGCGCAGTGCTCTCGCCGCAGCTCAAGAGTCTGCCTGACGGCCTGTTTGACGGCTGCACGGGTCTGCAGCGCGTGACAGTTCAGAACAATGTCACCAGCATCGGCACCGGCGTGTTCACCGGCTGCACCGCACTCACGGACGTGTACTACACCGGCGCGCAGGCGCAGTGGGATCAGATCCGGACTCCGAAGGGCGAGGACGTGCTCGGCAGCGCGGTGCTGCACTGCAACGCGGCCGCGCACACGTTTGCCGGCGACTGGGTCGAGACAACGCCCGCGACCTGCACGAACGACGGCGTTCTGACCCGCATCTGCACCGACCCCGGCTGCGGCCGGACGCAGACGCGCATCGTCCCCTCCCTCGGCCATGACTGGGACGACGGCGTGACCCGCATTGAGCCCGACGGCCTGCTGGCCGGCGTGGTGGTCTACACCTGCGGCCGCTGCGCCCTGATCGCCATAGAGCTGACCGCTCCGGAGATCTGGGCATATCAGCACTTCACGGACCTCGACCCCGAGAGCTGGTCGTACGAGGGCATCCAGTACTGCGTGGCCACCGGACTCATGTCCGGCGTTGGCGGCACAACGTTTCTGCCCGGCGGCGTGACGACGCGCGCGCAGCTCGTGCAGATCCTCTATAACCTGGAGGGTGAGCCGGCCGTCACCGGCAGCACGCCGTTCACCGACCTCACGGCCGACTGGTATCAGGACGCCGTCACGTGGGCGTATCAGAACCACATCGTCTCCGGCACATCGGCTACGACATTTGCGCCTGACCTCGTCGTCACGCGCGAGCAGATCGCGGTCGTGCTCGTGGACTTCCTCATGAACGTCTACGGGCTCGAGCGCACGTGGATACCCGCGGCGCTGGATGTGTATCCGGACGGGCCGGACGTCTCCGACTGGGCGCAGGCCGGAATGTCGGACGCGCTGAGCCTGAAGCTGATCTCCGGCGCAACAAACGGCGAATCACCGGTGCGCCACCTGAATCCGCGCGCGGGCGCCACACGCGCCGAGGTCGCGACCATCCTCGAGAATATGTGCAGCGGCGTGCTCGGCATCGGCTGAGCGTGCCCGCCGCAAAAAGAAACCAAAACCACACGGCACAGGGCGCTTCCGGGCACGGAAGCGCCCTTTTTCTGCAAAAGCCAGTTGTTCCCGCACCAAAAAATCCGGTATAATAGGGACAATTTGCGGCGTTTGTCGCAAAACCGGAATGAAAAAGGAGAATCAGGATGAAAAACGACTTCTGAGCATCCTGCTCGTGCTGAGCCTGATGCTCGCGCTCGTGCCGGCGGCGTTTGCGGCCGGTGATGTGAGCGCCGAGCTGGGAAGCGACGGCACAACGCTCACCTTCTCCGGCAGCGGCGCTGCCACCCGCGCGCAGATGGCCGTCATTCTGGCGCAGTTCTGCCGCGAGCTGAACGTCTGGAACGAGCCCATTCCGCTCGTCTGATCTACACCCGGCTTTCGACCGGCGTCCCTGAACGGGACGCCGGTTTTTGCACCTGGGTGAATTATACGATCAAGTGCAACAGAAAAAAGAAAAGCGGGATGTTTCGGTCGCAGGCAACAATCGAGTACATAAACGAAAAGCTCAAAGCTACCTGGTCACCGGAGCAAATTGCCTGCACACCGTGCGGCTTGAAGATGCCGAACTGGCGCACGATCGAGCAGCGGCTTGGCTGCGAAGTGTATTTTGCCGATCCGTACTGTGCGTGGCAAAAGGGCACGAATGAAAATGCAAACGGCTTGCTTCGAGCGTTTTATCCGAAAGGCAGAAATCTGTCGCGTGTTGCTCCTGCCACTCTAAAACGAAACCTGGCGCTTATGAACGCCAGGCCTCGTAAGGTTCTTAATTTCCGTTCTGCTCAGGACTTGTGGGACTTTGAACTTGCTTCCTGTTGCACTTAGTTTGACAATTCACTCACCTTATGGGCCGGCGTGCTCGCGTGCGGACAGAGCTGCTCGGCAAGATGGAGAAATCCGGCACTCCGTCATGTATATATAATAGTATCAGATTCGGAAAAGTGTCGGAAATATATACAAATACGGGGAATGTGCGTATTGCAGGTATACAAAATTCTTTGCTTTTGATACATTTCTCAGAAGATAATTATTGACAATGTGTTAACATCGGTTACAATAAGGATGCAATCATGTGAAGAAGCCAAAATCCGTTGCATATACATGAGCTTCTGAGAGGAGGACATCTTATGAAAACCCGCACGCGCAGACTCCTGACCCTGCTGCTGATTGCGGCCATGACTATGAGCCTGATGGTCCCGGCACTGGCGGTGAACACCGCGCAGTCCGAGACTCCTTATACTTACGACGCCGGAGACTACACATTCGGCAAGATCTCGCACGCGGACAAAGCGCCCGGCACGCCGGACGGTCTGGTCGATTATACCGGCAACGGCACTGTGGCCGTGACCGGCACGGTCACCGGAGCGGACGGTCAGGGCGACCGCGGACAAAGCTACTCCTGGGCGGCCATGGCCTATGGTGACTATGTCTATGTCGGCACGTGCTACGCCGCCATGGGCAAGACCCTCTCGGCCATGGACAGCGTCATGGGGCACAAGTTTGACGAGGAGGTCATGCGCGCCGAGCTCAACGCCGTCTTTAACGGCACGTTTTTCTACGGTGAGGAGGACGGCGGTGTTTCCGACGGCATCCTTGTCAAGATCAACGTCCACACCGGGGAGGTCAAGCTGATCATGGCCAACTCCCTCAACGGCGTCACGCCGCTGTTCCGCAACGCCATTCTCTATAAGGATAAGATCTATTTCTGCGGCAGCGTGACCGCCAACGGCCGCGTCGGCCTGCCGAGCGTCTATGAAGTCGACCCGAAGAACGATAGCTTCCGGTGCGTCTACACGGGGCTTGAAAACATGCAGGAGTACGTACAGGCGTACAAAGAGGGCGTCTGCACCGGCATCCGCGGCATGGCGGTCTATGACGGCAAGCTCGTCATCAGCAACGTCGGCGTTGACGGCGGCTACCTGCTCATCAGCGACAACCCGTCCGAGGGCTTCACGAAGATCGCCACGCAGTCCGATCTCTATAACTACCCGGCCGTGCACTTTGTCGACAGCGTCTACGGCGGCGGCATCTGGGAGATGGTCGAGTATCACGACAGTCTCTACGTCGCCATGTGCACCGGCACGCCCGCCACGCGCGTGGGCGACAATATGCGCTCGTTCGCCATCGTGCGCGGCGACTGCTCCGGCGACTGGAACGACTCCAGCGCATGGACGTGGACGCCGGTCGTCGGCGACAAGGCCAACGGTGCGAAGTATACCTTCGGCATCGACCCCGAGCGCACGCGCGCCGCGGCCTGCAATCTGTGCATTTATGACGGCTACCTCTACATCGGCGAATACAACGACGAGGAGATCCCGCTCGAGGAGCTCATGTTCAGCCAGGACTTCGGCTTCCTTGCGCGCAACCTGGAGCAGTCGGTGAACCTCTACCGGATGTCCATCGGCGCGGACGGCACCGAGCAGATGGAGCTCGTCGTCGGCGAGCGGACGAAGATGTTCCCGGCCGGCGGCATCCTGTGCAAGCGCTCCGGCTTCGGCGACTATGAAAACCAGTATTTCTGGCAGTCGAAGGTCTTTGACGACAAGCTCTTTCTCGGCACGTTCGACACCAGCTCCCTGCTCGAGCCGCTCGGCCAGTTTACCAACGGCGACCTGCTGCATATGTCGCGTGACGAGTGGGCCAGCCAGATCGGCTACCTCAAGGTGCTGCTCAAGCTCCTGCTGGATAAGAACAAAAACAACGGCGACGGCACACTGTTCGCCGCCGGCTCCGGCGATGCCGCCGCAGCGATCGATGCCGCCGTCGATGCGGTCAACGCCGAGAGCCCCGAACTCTTCACCATGACCGATACCCAGTACGACACGATGCGTCAGGCGCTCAAGGACGGCGTGTACGACGCGCCCTACAGTGCAAGCACGCTGCGCCGGCTCAACGAGCTCAATGCGCTGCTCGGCGAGCTGACCGACCTCGTCGAGACGAACGATATTTCGGGCTTTGTTGCGCGCTACCAGAAAGCGAACGACCTCTATGCGAGCCTCAGCGGCAAGCTGCCCGATGCACTCAAGAAGCTCTATGAAACGCTCGTGCGCATCACCGAGCTGGAAAACATGAAGGATCTGTGCATCTGCCTGAAAAAGCTCTCGACCGCCACGCGCGGCTTCGGCCTGTATACCATCACGTCCGACAACGGCAAGCTCACGCTCGAGACGCTCACGCGCGACGGCTTCGGCGATCCGTACAACCATGGTCTGCGTGCCTTCGCTGCGAACGACGAGCAGGGCTGGATGGTTATCGGTACGGCCAATCCCTTCATGGGCACGCAGCTCTGGCGCACGACCGTGAACACGCCCGATCCGATGGAGCGCTTCACGGATCTCAATCCTTTCAACTGGGCCTACCCCGGCATCCGCTACTGTGTGACCAACGGCCTGATGTCCGGCACGAGTGATACGACCTTCGCGCCCGACGCCGTGATGACCCGCGCGCAGATCGTGCAGGTGCTCTATAACCTCGCGGGCAAGCCGGCCGTCGCCGGCACGACCCCGTTTACCGACCTCACGTCCGACTGGTATCAGGATGCAGTGCTCTGGGCGTATCGGACCGGCGTCGTCGCCGGCACGTCGGACACGACGTTCGACCCAGACGCGCCCGTCACGCGCGAGCAGATCGCCGTCATCCTCATGGGCTATGCGGACATGGTGCAGCACCGCGACCACACATGGCCGTCCGCCGACCTCTCGGCTTTCCCGGATGGGGCGGACGTGTCCGACTGGGCGCGTGACGCCGTGGCCGAGGCGGTCGCGCTCGGCATTCTCAACGGTGCCGAGAACAACGGTGAGCTCTGGCTCCTGCCACAGGGGCAGGCGACCCGCGCGCAGGTCGCCACGCTCCTAGAAGGCTTCTGCAAGATCCCCGCGTAAATCAAACCCAACACCAAACCGGCGCCCCGTTCAGGGGCGCCGGTTTTTTTTGCCGTTTTCCGTACCTGTGGTGCAAAGATTTTCTTGCGGCTGGGTGCGGCTTCCGGTATACTGAATGCAGCAATAATTGAAAACAAAAGGAGAAATGGCATGAAAAAGAAACTTCTAAGTGCAGCGCTCGTGCTGTGCCTGCTGCTGACGCTACTGCCGATGGCAGCCTTTGCGGCGGACGATGTGCAGACCGGCACCTGCGGCGACGGTTTGACCTGGACACTCGACACCGCCGGTACGCTGACCGTCACCGGCAGCGGCGAGATCAGCGCCAACGCCTTTGCCGTCAACAGCAGGATCGTGCGCGCCGAGATCGGCGCGGGCGTGACGGGCATCGGCATGGGCGCGTTCCTCAAGTGCGCGAATCTCGAGGCAGTCACCCTGCCCGCAGGTCTGACCACCCTCGGCACGGCGGCCTTCGCCTATTGTGAAAAGCTCGCGGCCGTCACGCTGCCCGGCACCCTCAAGAGCACCGGCGGCGGGGCGTTTCAGGGCTGCACGGCACTCGCTGCCGTGACGATCCTGCCCGGCGTGGCGCGCATCGACACGCGCGCGTTCAGCGACTGCGCGGCGCTCAAGGAGATCACCATCCCCGCCAGCGTCACGGCCATCGGCGACAGTGCGTTCTCCGGCTGTCTCACGCTGCGCACAGTGCACTTCGGCGGCTCGAAGGAAGCATGGCAGGCCGTCGAAGTCGGCGAGCACAACACGCTCCTGCGCCTTGCGAGCGTGGACTACAATGCCGTGACCGGCCATCACTTCGGCGACTGGACCGTCACGACCGAGGCCACCTGCATGGAGCCCGGCGTGCGCACCCGCACCTGCACGGACGCCGGCTGCGCCGAGACCGAGACCGAAGCCATCCCCGCGCTCGGCCATGACTGGGGCGAGGGCGTGACCGTGGCCGAACCCAGCGGCGCGCAGGGCGGCCGTGTGCGCACGACCTGCAAGCGTTGCGGCGCGGAATCCCTGCGCTTTACCGATCCCGAGATCCCGGCGTACCAGCAGTTTGACGACGTGGATTTTGCGCTCTGGTCCTACCCCGGCATCGCCTTCTGCGTCAAGACGGGCCTCATGTCCGGCACCGACGCGCACACCTTCGCGCCCAAGGGCGTGACGACGCGCGCACAGATCGTGCAGATCCTCTATAACCTTGCGGGCGAGCCGGCCGTCACCGGCATGACCCCGTTCACCGACCTCACGAACGACTGGTATCAGAACGCCATCCTCTGGGCGTATCAGACTGGTGTCGTCGCCGGCACGTCGGCCACGACGTTCGACCCCGAGTCGCCCGTCACGCGCGAGCAGATCGCCGTCATCCTCATGGGCTATGCGGACATGGTGCAGCACCTCAAGCACACGTGGACGCCGGCCGACCTCTCTGCCTTCCCGGACGGGGCAAGCGTGTCCGACTGGGCGCAGGCCGCCATGGCCGACGCCGTGGCGCTGGAGCTGATCTCCGGCGCGGAGACGGACGACGGCATCTTCCTGCAGCCGCAGGGCGATGCCGCGCGCGAGCAGGTTGCCACGATCCTGCAGAGCTTCTGCACGCGGACGCTCGGCTGGAGCTGAGGCGGCGGAAGGCCATAGAAAGAAGGAAAAACGAACATAAAAAAGAGACTTTTGACCGCGGCGCTCGTGCTGTGCCTGCTGCTGGCGCTGATGCCCGCGGCGGCTGCATACACACCGGAGGACTGCGTCAACTACTATGGCGGCCATGACTGGCAGCAGGGTGCCGTCGTCGTGCAGCCGAGCGGTGTTCTGGCCGGGCAGCGCGAGTGGACCTGCCGCCGCTGCGGCCGGAACGGCTACACCTATATCGACCCGCCGATCCGGGCCTATGAGCAGTTTTACGACGTGGATCCGAACCGCTGGTCGTATGACGGCATCTCCTACTGTGTCAAGACCGGCGCCATGTCCGGCACCGGTACGCACACATTCGCGCCCTACGGCGTGACGACGCGCGCGCAGATCGTGCAGATCCTTTACGAACTCTCCGGCGCACCGGCGGTGAGCGGCGGCACGCCGTTTCGCGATCTGACGCAGAGCTGGTACCGCAAGGCAGTCGTCTGGGCCTATCAGAACGACGTCGTGTCCGGCACGAGCGGCACGACCTTCTCGCCCGAGGTGCCCGTGACGCGCGAACAGATCGGCTGCATCATGATGAACTATTTCTTCAACGTTTTGAAGCTGAAGCAGCAGTGGGCGCCGGCTGACCTGTCGGAATATCCGGACGGGGATCAGGTGTCCCCCTGGGCGCGCGCATCCATGCAGCACGCGATGTCGATGATCATCTCCGGCGCGGAGATCAACGGCGTTGTGTACATCGACCCGCAGGGCGACGCCACGCGCGAGCAGGTCGCCACGATCGTGGCGGAGTTTTGCCAGTGGGCGTTCAGTGTGAACGGCCACGATCTCTACCACCAGTAACGTACCCGCTCCGGGGCTGCGTCCGTTCGCAGCCCCGGTTTTTGCACCCATCCGCTTAATTTTTCTTAAAGCGGGCCAAAGTCCCTGTGCGGGGGCGGCCCGGATATGTTAGGATAGACCCCAGAGGTAATACCATGGAAAACCTGGAGACCCCCGTCCGCATCCTCGTTGTGGACGACGAACCGGATATCCGCAATATTTTGCACATCCTGCTCTCGTCGCGCGGCTATGAAGTTGACGAGGCCGAAAACGGTCTGCGCGCCGTGGAGCTCGTGCGCGCGCAGCCGGACTATGATCTCATTATATTGGACATCATGATGCCCGGCATGGACGGTGTCGCCGCCTGCACGGAGATCCGGCAGCACAGCGTCGCGCCGATCCTGTTTCTCACGGCGAAGGCCCAGCCCGCCGACATGAGCGACGCCTACGGCAGCGGCGGCGACGATTATCTCATCAAACCCTTTTCCAACCACGAGCTGTTCCTGCGGGTCGATTCGCTCATCCGGCGCTACCGCGTCTACCACGGCAAGGGCGATGCGCCGACGGTCATCGACGCGCTCGAGATCAACCGCGACAAAGGCACCGTGTGCAAAAACGGCCGCTCGGTCGAGATGACCAAGACGGAGTTTGAGCTGCTGCAGTACCTGATCGCCAACCGCGGCACTTCCGTGTCTGCGCGCAAGCTCTATGAGGACGTCTGGCATGAGAAGTTCCTGCCCAGCTCTGCCAACACCGTCATGGTGCACATCCTCAAGCTGCGCAAGAAGCTCGAGGACGATCCCGCCAACCCGACGCTCATCCGCACGGTTTGGGGAAAGGGGTATCAGATTGATTAAGAAGTGGCGCTCATCGATCAATGCGCGCATGATCGTCGTGCTGCTCGCGGCGCTGGCCGTGGGTGCCGGGTGCTATTTCGGCTGCTACCGGCTCGGCGTGTGGACGATCAACCACTGGTACATGTCGGCCGATGCGATCGAGGTTCGCAACCAGCAGCATGCGTACAGCCTGCAGCTGTACGTGGCGAGCAACGGCGTCTCCTCGCGCGACACGGTGGCCATCGGGCAGTGGCTGCGCAGTGAGAAAAACGCCAGCGTCATCGTCTATCAGGCGGAGGGTGACCCGTATGAGGCCGGCACCTGGGGCACAAACCAGCTGCTCGACGATACGACGCAAAACGATCTCGCAGCGCTCGGCTACAGTTTTTATACCCTGCAGTTTGCTGACGGAGAGTGCCGCGTCGCCATGTGCGATTACTCCGAGTCACGACTGTTCGGCTACACGCAGTTCGGCGCACTCGTGGTGGGCTTTGTGGTCTATTCGTGTATCGCCATCGGCTTCACGCGGCGGCTCACGCGGCGCGTCACGCGCCTGTCGGAGGCCGTCGGCGCGGCCGGCGCGCTCAACCAGACCATCCCCGTCGTCGGCACGGACGAGCTCGCGCGCCTGGCAGCCAGCGTCAACACCATGCGCGACATGATTTTAGAGCGCACGCGCAACGAGCAGACCGCCTGGCAGGCCAACAGTGACCTCATCACCGCCATGTCGCACGACATCCGCAACCCCCTCACATCGCTCATCGGCTATCTCGACCTGCTCGAGATGAGTCAGGACCGGCTGCCGGAGGATCTGCGCAGCTACGTGCTCGCCAGCCGGGACAAGGCCTATCAGCTCAAGGACCTGACGGGGGAAATGTTCCGGTACTTTCTCGTCTTCAGCCGCGGCGAACAGGAGACGCACCCCGAGCCCTACGACGCGCAGATCCTCTGTGCGCAGCTGCTCGGCGAGTGCGCGGCCGAGCTGCGCAGCCGGGGCTTTGATGTCAACCTCATGCCGCTGACGACGCCCTGCACCGTCACGACCGACGTGCAGATGCTCAAGCGCGTGACGGATAACCTCCTGTCGAACATGAAAAAATACGCCGACCCCGCCGCGCACCTGACCATTCTGGCCGAGTGCGAAAACGGACGGCTGCACATCTGCTTTGCCAACCGCGCGCGCAAGGAGCTTACGCGCGTGGAGAGCAACCACATCGGCCTGCGCACGTGCGAGGCGATCTTGCAGCTGCTCGGCGGCCAGTTTTTCATCCACCGCGTGGGCGATGATTTTTCGGCTGAGTTTGTCCTGCCGGTCACGCCGCCGGACACGGATGGGTAAAAGGGCGGCGCGCCGCATGACCGTTGTCGCCGTTCCCAAAGCCTCTGCACCGCGGGGGAGCCCGATAGGGCAAGGCACGCCTCGGTTGCGATTTGGCATTGCCTCCAGCGAGACCTTTCCCTTACGAAGTGAGATTCGCTGCGCTCAGCACCTTCTCGGCAAGGAGAAGGCAGCGCGCACGCCAACTGCTCCCACGGGGAGAAAGCTTAGGACACGCATCGCACCGCCGGTGCCGCCGGAGGAACTTCCCCGCACACCGCAAAGCAAAAAGCACCGTCTCCCAATCGGGAGACGGTGCTTTTTGCCGTTCAAAAATTCCGTTTTCACGAGCCGCTGCCCGTCGAGGGCACCGGCGCGGTGACCTCCGTGCGCGTGACGCCCTTGGAGAAGGTCAGACTCTTGAGGATGGTCGAAAAGTCGTTGGACATGCTACGGTAGAGGTCGGCGTTCTCGTTGGCGAACTGCACATCCGTCGGCAGCTCAGCAATGAGGTTGTAGTTTGCGCCGTCGACTGTCAGGCCGCAGATTGCCTGATACTCCGGCAGCTCGGTATAGTCATAATCGGTGGGAAAAACCTCAAGCATGAACAGGAAGCCGCCCAGACCGTTGTCGTGGTCGGTCTTTTCGTAAAAGCCGACGTAATAACCGCCGTCGTTGGCGCCGCACTCGGTCAGGTAATGGTCGCCCCAGCTGGCCGGCAGCGTGACGGAAAAATAGCCGCCCTTGCCGTCGTCATACGTCGGGCAAAGGGTGATGTCCTCCGCCTTTTTTGCCGTGTCAGCCGTCGGCTGGACAGGCGCGGCGGCCTTGTCCCCGCGGCCGCAGGCGGCCAGTGCGAATACCGTTGCCAGCGCCAGTACGAGCGCCAGAATGCTCCGTTTCATGCAGATCGCTCCTTTCCGAATCTTTGCATGGGCATATTATACGCCTCCGGCCCGTGTGTGTAAAGTCCCCCCGCCGGACAGCGCGCAGCGCACAAAAAAGATGCACGCCAGAAATATCTGACGTGCATCGGTGCGAAAGGTTCCGGTTTTTTTACGCGGCGGCGGGCTTGCTGTGCTTGCGCAGGACGATCTGCAGCACGATGACGACCACGATGACCGCGACGCCGACGACGTCGGTCATGAGCTCCGGGTCAATCAGGCACAGGCCGCCGGCGGCGAGCAGGATGCGCTGCCACCAGGGCGCGCGCGTGACGATATAGCCCTCGAGCGCGGCGGCGATGCCGAAGATGCCGAGGCACGACGTGATGATGACCTGAATGGCGGCGAGCACGCCCTGATCCATGAGCAGCATGGAGGGGTTCATCGCAAAGATGTACGGCACGATGAACGCCGCGATGGCGAGCTTCGTGGCATTGATGCCAGTCTTCATGGGGTCGGACTTGGCGATGGCGGAGCCGGCGTAGGCCGCCAGCGCGACCGGCGGCGTGATATCGGCGACGATGCCGAAGTAGAACACGAAGAAGTGGGCCGCGACCTTCGGGATGCCGAGCGTGATGAGGATCGGCGCGCAGGTGGAGGCCATGATGCAGTAGTTGGCGGTCGTGGGCACGCCCATGCCGAGCACGATGCAGCAGAGCATCGTCAGGAAGAGCGCCAGCAGCAGCGAGAGCGTCGGGTTCGGGATGGCGCTGCTGATCGCAATGACGCCGCTGATGAGCTTGGACGCCAGGCCCGTGACGGTGATGCAGCCCGCGATCATGCCGGCCATGGCGCAGGCCACGGCGACGGTGATGCTGCCCTTGCCGCCGGCCTCGAGCGAGTCGAGGATCATGCGGCCGGTCTTTTTGGCGGTGATGCCGGCGACGCTGCCGGTCTTGGTCTCCCGCACCTCGGCCGAGGCGTCGCGGATGGTGCCGACCAGGCTCACGGCGATGGAGATCAGGATGGCGATCGCGGCGGAAAACTGCAGCGAGCGGATGTTCGCCGTGACCATCCAGATCAGGAACACGAGCGGCAGCAGCAGATAGACGTTGCGGATGAGGTACTTGAAGCGGGGCAGCTCCGAGCGCGGGATGCCCTTGAGGCCGAGCTTCTTGGCCTCGAGATGCACGGAGATGAAGATGCCGCCGAAATACAGCACGGCAGGCAGGATCGCCCAGAGGGTGACCTGACCATACGTCACGCCCATGTACTCGGCCATGAGGAACGCGGCCGCGCCCATGATGGGCGGCATGATCTGGCCGCCGGTGGAGGCCGCCGCCTCGACGGCGCCGGCGAACTCCGGCTTGTAGCCGGTCTTTTTCATCATCGGGATCGTGACCGAGCCGGTGGTGACGGTGTTGCCGACGGACGAGCCGGACACCATGCCGCACAGCGCGGACGAGATGACGGCGACCTTGGCCGGGCCGCCGGAGGTCCAGCCGGCGATGGCGTTGGCTGCGTCAATGAAGAAGCTGGCGATGCCGGTTCGCTCAAGGAAGCCACCGAAGATGATGAACACGGCGATGAACTTCGCGCACACCTGCACGGGCGTGCTCAGCACGCCGGACGTGCCGAAAAAGAGCGTGTAGATCACGCGGCTGAGCACCTGCTGGAACGTCTGCCCGGCGTTGAGCATGCTCACGAACGTGTACACGAGCAGCGCGCCGACGACCACGAGGATCGGCAGGCCGACGCAGCGGCGGCACAGCTCGGCCAGCACGAGGATGCCGGCCACGCCGACGGCGATGAGAAACGGCGTCATCTTGGCGGCGCTGGTGAGCGTCTTGATGAGCACGGAGTAGTTAAAGCAATAGTAGAAAAACGCAGCCGCACCGATGACCATGATGACGATGTCGTACCACGGCAGGCGGTTGGGGTGCACATGCTTCTTGCTGGCGGGATAGGTCAGGTAGCCCATGATGACGATCAGCCCGAGGAACGCGGTCAGACGGATCTCAAGCGCGGCGGTGCTGAACAGCGTCGACCAGATGCAGTAGACCGAAAACAGCGCCATGACGACGGAGATGACGATCTTGGGCTTGCCCGTCCAGACGCGGGTGGCGGATTCGCGGTCATACTTGCGCATGACGGCGTCCATTTCCTCCTGCAGCGAAGCGTTTGCCGCGGCGTCCGCGGCCTTCTTGGTGTCAGACATAGGGGGAAACCTCCGTTCCGGTTAGGATGGAAAAACTACGGCGTCAGGGGTACTGACGCCGTAGCGAACGTTTACGGGATGCGGCGCATCACCGGGTCGGGCATCAATAGGTGCCTGCCTTGATGGTGGCGGCGGTGTAGTACGGGGAGGCCGCGAGCAGAGACTGCACGTGGCTGTCGTCGAGGCTGACAAGGTAGACGCTGCCGGCGGTGGCGAGGTCGGTGATGGCCGTGGTGGGCGCACCGGCGACGATGAACGCGGCGTCGATCTTGCCGTCCTTCAGGCTCTCGGCGCTGTCGCCGAAGCTCTGGTACACAGCGGAGATGTCAGACTCCTTGAGGTCGTAAGCGCTGAGCACGTCAATGGCGTTGAAGTACACGCCGGAGCCGGCTGCGCCGATGGAGACCTTCTTGCCGGCGAGGTCGGCAACGGTCTTGATGTCGGGGTTGGTGGTGACGATCTGAACCTGCTCCTGATACAGCTGGGCGACGACGGAGAAGCCGGTGACCGGGCTGTCAAACAGGCGCTGGCCGTTGTAAGCGTAGTTCATGACGTCGCTCTGCACGAAGGCGAGCTGGACGTTGCCATTGGTCAGATCCTCGACGTTGGCCTGAGAGCCGCCGGAGGTGAGGGCCGTGACCTTGCAGTCGGACTTGCCGGAGACGAAGGAAGCGAGCACGCCGCCGAAAGCGTAGTACGTGCCGGACTCGCCGCCGGTGCCGAAGCTGAGGGCGGAAGCGGTGCCGTTGCCGGCGCCTTCCTTGACCGCGTCGACCTTGAAGCCCTTCTCCTCAAAGTACTTGGCAGCGCCGGGGTGATACGGCACGCCCTTGACGGAGGCGGCAGCCTCAAGGCTCAGCTCCGCGCCCTTGGCGTGCTGGGCGGTGATGGCGTCGAGATTGTCAAAGATGGTGGACACGAACGCATAGATCTCGTCGGTCGGGACATCGTCGCGGGCGATGACGATCGCGCCGACGGAGACGGTGTTGGTATCGACCTTGGAAGCGGAACCCGTGTCGTCGGTCTTGGTGTCGGTATTGCCGCCGCCGCAGGCGCACAGCGCAAACACCATGACGAGGGCGAGCGCCAGCGCCACGATTTTGTTGAACTTCATAGTTGTTTCTCTCCTTTTTGAAATTTTCCTCTTGAAAAGATTCAATATGCGTTCATTATACCTGTCTCAGGCGCAAATATCAAGCCAAAAATGAAACTTTCCATCCGTTTCTGTGCAAAAACTTTCACACACTAACGGATTTCTGATACAAACCGCCACATCTTGCGCCGTTTGGGCAAATTTTCCCACTCCGGGCACAAGATGCCTCACACAGGAAAGCAAAAATCCGGCCCGTGCAAAAATTGCACAGGCCGGATTTTCCTTGCCGGAACGCGTTATTCGTCCTTGTCCTCGGGCGGGTCGGGCTGCACGAGCACGCGCTCGACGCGGCGGCCGTCCATGGTGAGGACCGTGACGGTGAGGTTTTCATACCGGAAGCTGTCGCCCGGCTTCGGGAACGTGCCGAAGCGCTCGAGCGTCCAGCCGCCGACGGTGGTGCTGTCGGCGTCGTCGAGGGCGTCCTCGTTCCAGTCGAGCAGCTCGAGAAAGTCCGAGAGCGTCATGGCGCCGTCGAGCTCATAGCCGCCGTCGGGCCGCGCGACGACCTCCTTTTCCACCACGTCCTTCTCGTCCCAGATGTCGCCGACGAGCTCCTCGAGCACGTCCTCCATCGTGATGACGCCGAGCGTGCCGCCGAACTCGTCCGTGACGACGGCGAGGTGCTTCTGCTCGCGGCGGAGCTTTGCCAGCACGTCGGGCAGACGCGTGGTCTTGTACACAAAGCACGGCGGGATGAGCTGCGCGCGCAGGTCGTCCGGCCGGCCATCCATCATGGCCTTGAAAAAGCGGTTGAGGTACAAAAATCCGATGATGTTGTCCACGCTGCCGGAGTAGACCGGCAGGCGGGAATACGACGAATCGTCGATGATGCGCACGATATCGTCCCAGTCATCGTCGATGTCGATGGCAACCATGTCCACGCGGGCGGTCATGGCCTCGCTCGCGCTGATGTCGGAAAAGTCGAGTGCGGAGCGCAGCAGCTCGCTGCGGTCCTCGTCGAGCACGTCCTCGTCCTCGGCCGTCTCGATGATCGACTGCAGCTCCTGCGAGGCGGCCTCCTCGGGGTCACCGTCGCCGGTGTCGCCGCGCAGGGGGCGCGTGATGAGGTGCACGAGCCCGACGACGAGCCAGATGACGGGGTAGAGAATGACCGACAGCGCGCGGATGACATACGCGTTGCGCAGAGCGATGCCGTTGGCGTTCTGCTTGGCGACGATCTTCGGCATCGTCTCGCCGAAGATGATGACCAGCAGCGTCAGCACGACGGTGGACACCCACGTCCACTGCTCGCCCGCGAGCAGGATGACGATCACGGAGCCGAGCGACGACGACGCGATGTTGACGAGGTTGTTGCCGATGAGGATGGCGCTGAGGGTGCGGTCAAAATGGTCGAGGATGCCGACGGCGGTCTTCGCGCGGCGGCTGCCGTCCTCGGCGGCGTTTTCGAGCCGCAGGCGGTTGGCCGATGAATACGACATTTCCGACGCGGAAAAGAACGCCGACAGCGCGATGAGCACGACGAGTGCAACAAAATACCACACGATGCTCATGCCGTCTCGCCCCCTTTCTCCGGGGCGGCGTCCGCAGACGCATCTGCCTCAGCCTCCTCCGGCAGCAGGCGCACGATGAGCTTGACGATGCGCTTTTGCTTCATGTCGGCAATGCGCACGTCGAGCCGGTGATAGCGGAAGCCCTCCCGCTCGCGCGGGATGTAGGAAAACTGCTCATACGTCCACTCGCCGAGCAGCTTATACTGCAGTTCCTCGTCATCCTCGGGGTCGGTGTAGTCGAGCCGGTCGAACACCTCGCCGACGGTCATCTCGGCATCGACCTCGTAGCGGCCGCCGCCGAGCGGCACGAACGATTCCTCGACCACGTCGTCCTCGTCCCAGATCTCGCCGACGAGCTCCTCGACGATGTCCTCCACGGTCACGATGCCGAGCGTGCCGCCGTAGTTATCGGTGACGATGGCAAGATTGGCCTTGCGGCGGCTGAGCTCGGGCAGCACCTCGGCGATGAGGGTGCTCTGGTGCACGAACACGGGCTCGTCGAGCAGGGGCCGGACGTCCACAGCCTTGCCGCCGTTTTTGATGCAGGCCTTGATGTATTTGCGGATCTGCAGGATGCCAATGACATTATCGATGCTGTCGGCGTACACGGGCAGGCGGCTGTGGCGCTGCTCGCGCACGTAGGCAAGGATCTCCTCCGGCGGGTCGTCCACGTCCACGGCGGCGACGTCCACGCGCGCCGTGATGACGCTCTCGACCGGCACCTCGGCAAACGACAGGGCGGAGCTCATAAGCTCGCCGCGCTCGGCGGTCAGTTCCCCGTCGTCGGTCATGTTTTCAATGATGTCGGCCAACTCGTCCTCCGTCACGGTCACGGCGGGCTCACTCTGTACGCGGCGGGCGACGGCGTTGCCGAAGGCGGTGAGCAGCGCGGACAGGGGTTTAAAGAGCACCATGAAAAACCGCAGCGAACGCGCCGTGCGCATGGCCAGCCGCTCGGCGTATTTCTTGGCGATGCTCTTGGGCAGCATCTCCCCGGCGAAGAACACGACCACGGTCGTGATGAGCGTGCCGGCGGTGACGGCCCACATGCCCCACTGCCGCTGCACGGCCACGGTCACGAGCGTCGCGATCGTCAGGTGCAAAATGTTCGTGCCGATCAGCAGCGTCGTGATTGCCTGATCGAAGTGGTCGAGCACATACATCGCCTGCTCGGCGCGGCGGTTGCCGTGATCTGCGGCGGCTTTGAGCCGGATGCGGCTCGCGGATGCGAATGCTGTCTCCATGACGGCGAAATAGGCCGCGCCAAGGAGCAGCACGATGATAACAGGCAAAAGATTCCATAAATCCTGCTTAGGGCCAGCGTCCATTGCGGATCATCACACTCCTGAATACCTCCCCCGGCCGGTGCCTATCCGGACGGGAGATAAATTAACGTTCATGATACCATAAAATGCCCGGCGCGTCAACGGGTTTTCTCCTCCGTGACGGCGACATTGCCGGGCCCTGCGAGCTCGCGCAGCTCCTCGACGAGCGCGGGGTGCACACAGCAGCGGGCGGCGGCGCGACGGCCCGTATCCTCAAACACGAGCACAAGCTGCTCGTCGCCGGGGAACATTTTCAGGATCAGCTCGATGCGCTTCACGGCCGGGTGGTCCTTATCCGGCAGACGCACCCAAAGCCGGTGCCGCTTCGGCGGCTCGGGCCGGGGCGGCGGGTCGCGGCGCGGCGGCGTGCGCAGGGCTGCGAGCCCCTGCTCCGTCAGCGGCAGGACCTTGTCCGCCACGAGCTGAGGGTCGGATTCGTCGCGCGTCGAGATGCGCCCGGCCACGAACAGCGCGGGGTTTTCCTGCGCCAGCAGGTCACGGCAGGCGTCGAGCGCGGGCGAAAACACGAGCACCTCCATGCTGCCGCCGTCGTCCTCGAGCTGGAGGTAGGCCATGCGGGTGTTCTTGCGCGTGGCGCGCTCGCGGCTGGCGGTGCAGATACCGGCGAGCACGACGCGCTGCCCGTCGCGGTAGCGGTGCGCGGCCGCAGCCGGGGCATGGAAGCTCGCGAGAATGTCGCCCATGGGCGCGGCCTTGGCCTGCTGCGCGAGTGCGCGGTAATCATCCATCGGGTGGCCGGTGAGGTAGAGCCCCGTCGTCTCGCGCTCCATGGCCATGCGCTCCGCGCGCGTGAACTCCTCCACGTCCGGCAGCACGAGCTGCGTCATGTCGGCGGGCTCGCCCCCGTCGTCCGGCGCGCTGAAGAGATTCATCTGGCCGGTGAGGTTCATGCGGCTCTCGCTCGCGGCGCCATTGAGCACGCGGTCGACCGACTGCATAAGCGCCTTGCGCTTGTAGCCCATGCAGTCAAAGCAGCCGGCGCGGATGAGACTCTCGACGGCGCGGCGGTTGAGGTCGTGCCCGTTCATGCGGCGGCAGAACTCGTCAAATGCCGTGAACGGCCCGCCGATCTCCCGCTCGCGCATGAGTGCCTGGATGAGCCCGCGCCCCACGCCCTTGATGGCCACGAGGCCGAAGCGCAGGTCACCCTCCTCAACGGTGAAGTCGGCGTCGGACGCGTTGATGTCCGGCGGCAGCAGGCGAATGCCCAGCTCGCGGCACTCGGCGATGTACTCCGTGACCTTCGGCGTGTTGTCGAGCACGGAGGTCAGCAGCGCCGCCATATATTCGTGCGGATAGTTGCGCTTCATATACGCAGTGCGGTAGGACACGATGGCGTAGGACACCGCGTGCGCCTTGTTGAAGGCGTAGCTCGCGAAGGCGAGGATCTCGTCGTAAATATCGTTTGCCGTCTGCTCCGGCACGCCTCTGGCCACCGCGCCGGGGATGTTCCGCTCCGGGTCGCCGTGCACGAAGGCGGCGCGCTCGGCCGTGATGACGGCCTCTTTCTTCTTCGACATGGCGCGGCGGATCATGTCCGCCTGCCCGAGCGAGAACCCGGCCAGCTGCCGGAAGATCTCGATGACCTGCTCCTGATAGACGATGCAGCCGTAGGTCACGGCGAGGATCGGCTCGAGCAGGGGGTGCTGATACGTGATGCGCTCCGGGTGCGCCGAGCAGGCGAGAAACCGCGGGATGCTCTCCATCGGCCCGGGGCGGTAGAGCGCGATGACGGCGGTGATGTCCTCGATGCTGCGCGGGCGCAGCCCCATGCACACGGCCGTGATGCCCGCGCTCTCGAGCTGGAACACGCCGACGGTGCGCCCGGCAGCGAGCATGTCAAACGTTTTCCGGTCGTCGAGCGGGATGCGCTCGACCTGAAACCCCGGCTCGCGGCGGCGCACCTGGCGCGCCGCGTCCTCGAGCACGGTGAGGTTGCGCAGGCCGAGAAAGTCCATCTTCAGCAGACCGAGCTCCTCGAGCGTCGTCATCTGGAACTGGCACACGAGCGCGCCGTCGTTGCTCGCCAGCGGCACGTAGGCGTACACCGGCTGCTCGGTGATGACCACGCCCGCCGCGTGCGTGGACGCGTGGCGCGGCATGCCCTCGATGGCGCGGGCCGTGTCGATGAGCTGGTGCAGCCGGTCGTCCCCGTCGTACATGGCGCGCAGTGTCTGCGACTGCTGCAGCGCCTCGTCGAGCGTGGTGTTGATGCCGCCGGGGATGGCCTTGGCCACGGCGTCCACCTCGGCGTAGGTCATGTTCATGACCCTGCCGACGTCGCGGATGGCCGCGCGCGCGGCCATGGTACCGAACGTGACGATCTGCGCCACGTGGTCGGCGCCGTATTTGCGGATGACGTAGTCGATCACTTCCCCGCGCCGCTGCACGCAGAAGTCCACGTCGATATCCGGCATGCTCACGCGCTCGGGGTTGAGAAAGCGCTCAAAGTAGAGGTTATACTGCACGGGGTCCACGTCCGTGATGCCGAGGCAGTAGGACACGACGCTCCCGGCCGCGCTGCCGCGCCCCGGCCCGACGGGGATGTGCTGAGCCTTGGCGTAGCCGATGAAATCGCTCACGATGAGGAAGTAGTCCACAAAGCCCATGCGCCGGATCATGTTGAGCTCATAGTCCAGCCGCTTTCGCACTTCCGGCCGGTCGCCGTAGCGTTTGGCAAAGCCGCGCGCGCATAGCTTCGTGAGATAGGCGTCCGCGTCCGTCTCCCCCTCCGGCAGCAGGAAACGCGGCAGGTGGTAGTGGCCGAACGTGAAGTCAAATTGGCACCGGTCAGCGATGCGCTGCGTGTTTTCCACCGCGTCGGGGTATTCGTCAAAAAGCGCGCGCATCTCGGCCTCGCTCTTGAGGTAAAACTCGTCGTTCGGGAAGCGCAGGCGGTCCGGACTGTCGAGCGTCTGCCCGGTCTGGATGCACAGCAGCACGTCCTGATCGTAAGCGTCCTGCTTTTTAATATAGTGTACGTCGTTCGTCGCCGCGAGGGGGATGCCCGTCTCGCGGTGGATGCGCAGCAGCGCCGCGCGCACGCGCGCCTCGTCGGTCATGTGGTGGTTTTGCAGCTCGAGGTAGAAGTTTCCCTCGCCGAACAGCTCCTGCAGCTCCTCGGCGCGCGCCTTGGCAGCATCATAGTCCCCGCGCAAAATCGCGCGCGGAATGTCGCCCGCCACGCAGCCGCTCAGGCAGATGAGCCCCTCGGCATGCTTGTGCAGCAGCGGCCAGTCGATGCGCGGCTTGCCGTAAAACCCGCGATCGAACGCGGCCGACACGAGATAGCACAGGTTGTGGTAGCCCGTCTCGTCCCGGCAGAGCAGGATCAGGTGCGTGTAGGCATCGTCCACGCCGTGGACGCGGTCGGTCATGCCGCGCGGGGCGACATAGACCTCGCAGCCGATGATCGGCCGGATGCCGGCAGCGACCGCCGCCTTGTAAAAAGCGACCGCGCCGTACATGACACCGTGGTCGGTGATCGCCAGCGCGGTCTGGCCCAGCTCCTTGGCGCGCTCGATGAGCGGCCCGATACGGCACGCGCCGTCGAGCAGGCTGTATTCACTATGTACGTGCAGGTGTGCAAACCCCATCGTGCGTTCCTTTCAGTCGTCCATGTGAAATTCCATGAGTTTTTTCAGCCGGTAGTTCAGGCAGCTCTTCGTCACCGGCGGATACGAGAGCGTGGCGAGGTCGGCAAGGCTGGCCTCTGGATTGGCAATGCGCAGCAGCGCCGCGCTCTGCAGCTTCTCCGGCAGCACGTCGAGCCCGTAGTCGCGCTCGATGCGGCGGATGGCGTCGATCTGCTCCTGCGCCGCGGCGACGACCTTGTCGGCGTTGGCGGTGTCGCAGTTGACCTTGCGGTTGATGGTGTTGTTCATGGACTTCTCCACCTTGGCGGACATGATGTCCATGGCGGCGCAGGGCGCGCCGATCTTGGTCAGGAAGTCCTCAATAGCCTCGGACTTTTTAAAGTAGAGCACGGTGTTCGCGCCGCGGTCGATGCTGCGTGCGGCAAAGCCCAGCTCCGTGAGCAGGGCGGCCGTCTCGCGGCTGACGCTCGCGTGCGCCGTGATGAGTTCAAGGTGGTAGTTCTTGCTCGGGTCGGTGACGCTGCCGCCCGCGAGAAACGCCCCCCGCAGGAACGACGCCTTACAGCAGTCGTTTTCGAGCACGGCGAGGTTGATATGGTGCGCGACCGTGCGCGAGAGGTCCGCGCCGAAGGCGGCGAACACCGTCTCGATGGCGGTGCGGTCGGTGATGGTCAGCACATGGCGGCCACCGGTCTTTTCCTCGGCCGGCAGGGCAAAGTGCGCGCCGAACGCGCGGCGAAACAGCTTCGGCAGCCGCTCGGCGAAGGCGCCGCACGCCGTGACAATGCGGATCTCCCGCGTCGTGAATGTGTGGCAGTACAGCAGCACGCCGTAGGCCTCGGCCACAGCGCAGCAGTGGCGGCTGAGCGGCACGCGGCACAACTCGTTTTTCACATCGGATGCAAAGGACATGGCGCGCCTCCGTCAGATCGTCTTGGGAAAGTCCCGGTTGCGCAGGCGGACGTTGGCGTCGCGCGCGGCGAGGTAATCCGTCAGTGCCTTGGCCACGGCCACGCTGCGGTGCTGCCCGCCGGTGCAGCCGATGCCGATGGTCAGTGCGTAGCGCCCCTCGGCGGCGTACTGCGGCAGGAGAAAGTCGACCATGTCGGTGAGCTTATTGAGAAAGCTCTTGGCCACGTCGCTGCGCAGGACGTATTCCTGCACCTCGGCGTCCATGCCGCTCATGGGGCGGAGCTTTTCGACGTAAAACGGGTTCGGCAGAAAGCGCACATCGAACACGAGATCGGCGTCGATCGGGATACCGTACTTGAAGCCGAAGGACACGACGTTGATGAGAATGTCGCGCCGGGTACCACCGTCGGCAAAGTACTCGCAGATGCGCTTTTGCAGCATGGCGAGCGTGAGGCCCGTGGTGTTGATGACATAGTCTGCGCGCTCGCGCACGGGGGCGAGCAGCTCGCTCTCGCGGCGCACGGCCTCGGGCAGGGAGCAGCGGCTCTCGGCCTGCAGCGGGTGCGGCCGGCGCGACTCCTTGTAACGGCGCACGATGGCACTCTCCGACGCCTCGACGAACAGAATGCGGTAGTCCACGCCCATGTTTGCCAGCTCCCCGAGCGCGGCAAAGAGCTCGGAAAAGCTCTCCTGGCTGCGGATATCCGTCACGAGCGCGACCTTTTCATATCTTCCGCGCGTGGCAAGGCAGAGCTCGGCAAACTTCGTCAGCAACGCCGTGGGCATGTTGTCCACGCAGTAAAAGTCCAGATCCTCCAGCACGTCGGCCGCGCGGCTCTTGCCGCCGCCGGACAGGCCCGATACGATCAGAAATTCCATCCCGTCACCCCCGGATGATCTTCACTTCCGGCTCCAGTTCCACGCCGGACGTGCGCAGTACCTCGCTGCGGATGTGGTCCATGAGCCGCAGCACATCGTCAAACGTGGCCCCGCCGCGGTTGACGACGAAGCCCGCGTGTTTCTCACTCACCTGCGCGCCGCCGACGGCATAGCCCTTGAGGCCCGCCTGATCGATGAGCGCAGCGGCATAGCCCCCCGCGGGGCGCTTGAACGTGCTGCCGGCGCTCGGCAGATCGAGCGGCTGGCGGCTGCGGCGGCGCTCGCTCAGCTCCGTCATGCGCGCCCGGATCTCCTCCGGGTCGCCCGGCGTGAGCGCGAGCGTGCTGCCGAGCACGACGCAGTCCGTGTCGGAAAAGGCGCTGTGCCGGTAGCCGAAATCGTGCGCTGCACCCACGGCCTCGCGCAGGGTCAGGTCATGGTCGAGATAGCGCGTCGATACCACGACGTCCTTCATCTCGCCGCCGTAAGCGCCCGCGTTCATCGACACCGCGCCGCCCAGCGACCCGGGGATGCCGTGGGCAAACTCCAGCCCCGCGAGCCCATAGCCCAGCGCCGCCTGCGCCAGCCGCGCGAGCGGGATGCCCGCGCCCGCGCGCAGGTGCGTCGCGTCCGTGCGCGCGACATCCGCCATGTGCTCACCCATCTGCACGACGATGCGGTGCACTTCCCCGTCGGTGACGAGCAGGTTCGTACCGTTGCCGATCAGGAGCGGCTGCGCGCCGCCGCCGCGCACGATGCGGCAGACGGCCGCCGTTTCCTCCGCAGACGCGGGGCGCACGAGCGCGCGCGCCGGCCCGCCGATGCGAAACGAGCAGTGCGCGCGCATCGGTTCGTATTCCAAAATCTCCAGCTCCGGCAGCTGCTCACGCAGCGCGCGGACGATGGGGTCCAGATTCGTCATATTCCAGTTCCTTTCCGGGTCAGAACCCGATGCCGAGGTCGATGCTGCGGTCGTGCTCGATCGCGAGCTCCTGCGCCGCGTTGTAACCCATGCCTTTCTGGCGGTTGTTCATGGCGGCGAGCTCGAGGATGACCGCGAGGTTGCGCCCCGGCCCGACCGGGATCGTCACGCACGGCACGCGCACGTTGAGGATCTCGCAGTATTCCGTCGTCAGGCCCAGCCGGTCGTAGGCCTTGCCGTCCTCCCACGGCTCGAGCTGCACGACGAGGTCCACGCGCGTCTCGGGCTTGACGGCGCCGACGCCGTAGATGCGCCGCGCGTCGATCACACCGATGCCGCGCAGCTCCATGTAGTAGCGGATCATCTCTGGCGCGGAGCCCATGAGCGTCGTGCGGTTGATGCGCTTGATCTCCACGGCGTCGTCCGCCACGAGGCGGTGGCCGCGCTTGATGAGTTCGAGCGCCGTCTCGCTCTTGCCGACGCCGCTGTCGCCCGTGATGAGCACGCCCTCGCCGAACACCTCGACGAGCACGCCGTGCTGCGTCAGCCGCGGGGCGAGATAGCCCGAGAGCGAGGCGATGAGGTCGGCCATGAACTCCGACGTGTCCTTGCGCACGAGAAAGAGGTTGCGGTCGTACTTTTCGGCCATCTCCAGACACTCGGGAAACGGGTCCATGCCGTGGCAGATGACAAGGCCGATGATGTTGTAGTGCATGAACTGCGCAAAGCGTTCGCGCCGCTGGTCGGGCGTGAGCGTCTCGAGATACGTGCTCTCAACGCGGCCGATGATCTGCAGCCGCTCGGGGTCAAAGTAGTTGTAAAACCCGGCCAGCTGCAGGCCCGGGCGGTTGACGTCCGCCGTGCGGATCTCGCGCGTGGCGTAGTCTGCGGCCGCGTGCAGGACGGTCAGCCCCTGCTCGGCGGCGACCTTCTGCAGCGCGACGGTATAATGCGGTGCGCCCATCGTGCGCGCCTCCTTTCCGGTGAAGCCGCCGGTGCGGCGGCGAAGAATTTTTTTCGTACCGGGCGGAGCGTCTGCTCCCCCGCATCCCATTGTACCCAAAGCGGCGGCATTTGGCAACGGCTTTTGCAGCGTGCCGGGCATTTTTTCCGGCCGCGGGGCGGAAAATGCGCAGAAAATGTGAAAATCATCTTGCAATCGGCCGGGGTTTCTGCTATTATGAGAAAGCTGTTCTCGCAGACAATAGAGAAGGAGGTGCTTCAACCAATGGCAAAATGTCAGTTTTGCGACAAGGGCGTGAGCTTCGGCATCAAAGTGAGCCACTCTCACCGCCGCTCAAACCGCACTTGGAAACCCAATGTGAAGCGCGTCAAGGCCATCGTGGACGGCAAACCCCAGCACGTCTACGCATGCACCCGCTGCCTCCGCAGCGGCAAGGTCACCCGCGCTGTGTGAATTGCAATGATTGCACCGAACAAGGCTCGCCCGATTGGGCGAGCCTTTTTCGCATCTTGGGGCGTCTGCGCCGCGTGTCCGGCGGCGCGCCCCCGATTCCCTTGTGTAAAGGGAGCTGTCAGCCGTCAGGCTGACTGAGGGATTGCTATGTTGCGTCCTGCACCGCAGCCGGTATCTGCAACCCCTCCGTCACGGTGCAAAGCACCGTGCCACCTCCCCTTACACAGGGGAGGCATCGCCTTACGGCAATGTTTTTGTCTTATCGGAGCAGTCAGACCGTGCGATGCCTTCTCCTTGAGGAGAAGGCTTGAAATTGCAGCGTCCACGCTCACGCGCCGCGCATCCCAGCAGGTTCCTTAATGATTGTAAAATGCGCATTTTCCGCTTCCGCGTACCCGGTTTCTCTCCGAAAAACCGCCGGTTTTCCGCCCCGGCAGCAGCCGCAGAAATAATTATGAACAATCTATCAATAATATAAGGAAAGCCCTTGACTTTCCGGCCGCGCAGGTGTAAATTAGCACTCGAAAGCCAGGAGTGCCAACAGTCGGCAGCTCCGAGTGCCAGCGGAGGAGATCATGGACATCAGCAGCCGCAAAAAGAAAATACTTGCCGCGGTCATCGAGGAATACATCCGCACGGCGGAACCGGTCGGCTCAAAGGCCATCGCCGCGAGCGCGGACCTCGGCTGTTCCTCGGCCACGATCCGCAACGAGCTTGCGGAGCTGGTCGCCATGGGCTATCTCGAGCAGCCGCACACGTCGGCGGGCCGCGTGCCCACGCCGCTCGGCTACCGGATGTACGTCAACGAGCTCATGGAGCACAAGGACCTCACCGCCGAAGAGACGCAGGCCATCACGCAGAGCCTGACGGGCCGCCACCAGCGCGGCGAACTCATGACGGACGCGAGCCGCCTTGCCTCGCAGCTGACGAACTACCCCGCCGTGACGCTCACGACGAGCGCCGGCGTGACTATCCGCCGCTTCGACCTCATTTATCTCGACGCGAACAGCTTCATCATCGTGCTGCTGCTGAGCGACGACACGGTGAAAAACAAGCTCGTGCACCTGCCGGTCTCGGCCGACGAGCACATGATTCAGAAGCTCGCCACCGTCTTCAACGCCCACTTCACCGGCATCCATGAGAGCGACATCACCCCGGTGCTGATCCGCTCGGCGGAGCGCGCCGCGCAGGATAACCTCGGCATCACGGCCGTGATCGCGGCCTTTGCCATTGAGGTGCTCACGGGCGCGGGCACCGCGCAGACGTACCTCGTCGGCGAGTCGCAGCTGCTGCATCAGCCGGAGTTCCGCGACCCCGACAAGGCGCACCGCCTCATGAGCTACCTGTCCGACGGCAGCAACCTGCTCGACATCCCGATGGAGCAGCTCGGCGGCGACAACGAGGTGCGCGTGCTCATCGGTCCGGAGAATGTGGCCGAGGAGCTGCGCGACAGCAGCGTCGTACTCGCGACGTATGACGCGGGCGAAAATATGCGGGGCCTGATCGGTGTGGTCGGCCCGACGCGCATGGACTATTCCAAGGTCGCCGCGAAGCTCAGCTTCATTGCGGCCGGCCTTTCCAAGCTGCTCGGCGGCGGCACGCTTCCGCCCCCCGGGCTGGACAACAAGCTGATCATTAAGGGAGACGATACAGATGAGCACGAAAACGAACGACCCGAAGCAGACGGCGCCGGAAACGGATCCGACCGCTGAAGACGTGAAGACCGACACGGCCGCCCCGGCCGCCGAAGCCGAAGAGGTTCCGGTCAACAAGGCCGACAAGAAGGAAGCCAAAAAAGAAAAGGAACCCAAGGAAAAGAAAGAGACGAAAAAAGAGATCGAGGCCGATCTCGCAGCGGAGAAAGACAAGTACCTCCGCCTGCTCGCCGAATATGACAACTACCGCCGCCGCAGCACCCGCGAGCGCGAAGCGATCTACGCAGACGTCCGCTGCGACACGCTCAAAAAGTTCCTGCCGGTGTACGACAGTCTGTCCCGCGCGCTGGCACAGACACCGGACGATGACCCCGCCCGCAAGGGGCTCGAGGGCATCATGAACCAGTACAACACCGCGCTCAATCAGCTCGGTGTGACGGCGATCGAAGCCGTCGGCCAACCATTTGACGCCAACCGCCACAACGCCGTCATGCACATCGAGGATGATGCCTACGGCGAGGGCGTTGTCGTGGAAGAGTTTGAAAAGGGCTTTTGCATCGGCGACCGCGTGCTGCGGTATTCCGTTGTGAAAGTCGCAAACTGATCCCAATTATTTGTATACACAATCTGCTTTCAATACAGGAGGAAATCATTATGAGTAAAATTATCGGTATCGACCTTGGCACCACGAACAGCTGCGTCTCCGTCATGGAGGGCGGCGAAGCGACCGTCATCCCCAACGCGGAAGGTCATCGCACCACCCCGTCCGTCGTCGCGTTCTCCAAGACCGGCGAGCGTATGGTCGGCCAGGTGGCAAAGCGTCAGGCCGTCACGAACCCGGACCGCACGATCAGCTCGATCAAGCGCGAGATGGGCTCGGATTACAAAGTCGAGATTGACGGCAAGAAGTACACCCCGCAGGAGATCAGCGCCATGATCCTGCAGAAGCTGAAGGCCGATGCGGAAGCCTATCTCGGCGAGCCCGTGACCGAAGCCGTCATCACCGTGCCGGCCTACTTCACCGACGCGCAGCGCCAGGCGACGAAGGACGCCGGCAAGATCGCCGGCCTCGACGTCAAGCGTATCATCAACGAGCCGACGGCGGCCGCGCTGGCCTACGGCCTCGATAAAGAGACCGACCAGAAGATCATGGTCTACGACCTCGGTGGCGGCACGTTCGACGTCTCCGTGCTGGAGATCGGTGACGGCGTCATCGAAGTGCTGGCCACGGCCGGCAACAACCGCCTCGGCGGCGACGACTTCGACCAGTGCATCACCAACTACCTCGTGCAGGAGTTCAAGAAGAGCGACGGTATCGACCTCTCGGGCGACCGCGTGGCCATGCAGCGCCTGAAGGAAGCGGCCGAGAAGGCAAAGATCGAGCTCTCCGGCGTGACGAGCACGAACATCAACCTGCCGTACATCACGGCGGACGCGACCGGCCCGAAGCACCTGGACGTGACGCTCACGCGCGCCAAGTTCAATGAGCTGACCGCCCACCTCGTCGAGAAGACCGCAGGCCCGGTGCGCCAGGCCATGAGCGACGCCGGCATCAGCGCGTCCGACCTGACGAAGGTCCTGCTCGTCGGCGGCTCCAGCCGTGTCCCGGCCGTGCAGGAAATGGTCAAGAAGCTCACCGGCAAGGAAGGCTTCAAGGGCATCAACCCCGATGAGTGCGTGGCCGACGGTGCTGCCATCCAGGGCGGTGTGCTCGGCGGCGACGTCGCAGGCGTGGTCCTGCTCGACGTGACCCCGCTGTCCCTCGGCATCGAGACCCTCGGCGGCGTGTGCACGAAGCTCATCGAGCGCAACACCACCATCCCGACCAAGAAGAGCCAGGTGTTCTCCACCGCGGCCGATAACCAGACCTCTGTTGAGGTCAACGTCCTGCAGGGCGAGCGTGAGATGGCTGCTTACAACAAGAGCCTCGGCCGCTTCCAGCTCGACGGCATCGCCCCGGCCCGCCGCGGCGTGCCGCAGATCGAGGTCACGTTCGACATCGACGCCAACGGCATCGTGAACGTCTCCGCCAAGGACCTCGGCACCGGCAAGGAGCAGCACATCACCATCACCTCCTCGACCAACATGTCCAAGGAGGACGTGGAAAAGGCCGTCCACGAGGCCGAGCAGTACGCCGCCGAGGACGCCAAGCGCAAGGAAGAGATCGACACCCGCAACCAGGGCGACCAGATGGTCTACCAGACCGAGCGCACGCTCGAGGAGCTGGGCGACAAGGTCGACGCGGCCGAGAAGGCCGAGGTCGAGAGCAAGCTCAACGAGCTCAAGGAGACCCTCAAGGGCAGCGACACCGCAGCCATCAAGGCCGCGACCGAGGCGCTGACGCAGGTGTTTTACAAGCTCAGCGAGAAGATGTATCAGCAGGCCAACCCGCAGGGCGGCCAGCCGGGCGCGAACCCGGGCTGTGACCCGAACTGCCAGGGCGGCGACTGCGGCAACGGCGGCGACAACGGCCAGCAGTACTACGATGCGGACTACACCGTCGTCGACGACGACAAGAAGTAAACACCCCGCCCCCGTCACGGGCAAAGCAACGCGGGCGCGCCACAAGCGCGCCCGCATTTGGAGCTTTCTGACCCCCGCGCGGGGGAATCCATAGACAGTTGAGGTTCATGTATGGCTGAAAAACGAGATTATTATGAAGTGCTCGGTGTTGAAAAAGGCGCATCCGAGGACGAGATCAAAAAAGCCTACCGCAAACTGGCCAAGGCCAACCACCCGGATCTGCATCCGGGCGATAAGGAATGCGAGGAGCGCTTCAAGGAAGTCAACGAGGCCTACGAGGTGCTGTCCGATCCCGACAAGCGCGCGAAGTATGACCAGTTCGGCCATGCGGCGTTTGACCCGTCTGCCGGCGGCCCCGGCGGCGCCGGTTTCGGCGGCTTCGGCGGCTTTGGGGACATTTTCGGCGGCGGCTTCGGGGACATCTTCGGCGACATCTTCGGCGGCGGCTTCGGCGGCGGCGGACAGCAGCAGCGCAGCGGCCCGCGCCGGGGCGAAAATCTGCGCGTGCGCCTGAACATCACCTTTGAAGAGGCGGCGTTCGGCTGCGAGAAAGAGATCAACGTCGGCCGTGTCGAGCAGTGCCCGGACTGCAAGGGTACCGGCTGCGCCCCCGGCACCACGCCGGAGGTCTGCCCGGACTGCAAGGGCACCGGCAGCGTGCACACCACGCAGCGCACCCCGTTCGGCATGGTGCAGACCAGCGGCGCGTGCAAGAAGTGCGGCGGCCGCGGCAAGATCATCCACCAGCCGTGTCCGCGCTGCGGCGGCCGCGGCGCCGTGCGCAAGAATCAGACCATCAAGGTCAAGATCCCGGCCGGCATCGACGACGGGCAGACGCTGAATCTGCGCGGCAAGGGCAACGCCGGGCTTGACGGCGGGCCGGCGGGCGATCTGCTCATCACGGTCTTTGTCAAGCCGCACCCGCTCTTCGAGCGCGACGGCAACTCCGTGCTTATGGAGATGCCGGTGTCGTTTGCACAGGCGGCGCTCGGCGCCGAGATCGAGGTGCCGACCATCGACGGCCGCGTCAAGCTCACCATCCCTGAGGGGACGCAGCCGGGCAGCGTGTTCCGTCTGCGCGGCAAAGGCATCCCGTACCTGCAGAGCAAGGGCGGCGGCCGCGGCGACCAGTTCGTCACGATCACGGTCACGGTGCCGAAGAACATGACGGCCGAGCAGAAGGAGCGTCTGCGCGCCTATGCCGAGGCGATGAACGAATCGGTCAGCGAGGGCCGCAGCGGCATCTTCGGCAATAAGAAAAAGCGCTGAGCAAGCAGCGCTGAATAAAAACATAGCAAAGCCAGCCACGGCCTTCGCCGCGGCTGGCTTTTCTGCGCGCTTGCGGGGTCTGCGCTGCCGTCGAAAGCCTGCCCCTTGAGGGGAAGGTGGCGCGGCGGCACGCCGCGACGGATGAGGTGTCATTTGACACGCACCGTATTACCGGTGCCACCGGAGGAAACCGCAGCACTGCCGCCGCATTCGACACAGTTCCGGCCAAGAGGATGCAGAAACGGAATTGTCATGGTGCGTATCATCAGGAAACACCTCATCCGCCTCGCTATGCCCGGTGCCAAGGCACACGCACCCCTACTGCGCCAGCCGCGGGATGTCTCCCACGCCGTCGAGCACGACGCTCGGCCGGTAGGCAAACTCGTCCAATGTCGCGCGCGTGGACACGCCGCTGAGCACGAGCACGGTGGACATGCCGCTCTCCATGCCGGAGATAACGTCGGTGTCCATGCGGTCGCCGATCATGACGGCCTCGCCCGAGTGGCAGCCGAGCATGCGCAGGCCGGTGCGCATCATGAGCGGGTTCGGCTTGCCGCAGAAATACGCCTGCTTGCCGGTGGCAATCTCCACCGGGGCGATGAGCGCGCGGCACGCGGGGGCGATACCCTCGTCCGTCGGACCGCAGGTGTCGGAGTTCGCGCCGATGAGCTTCGCGCCCGCGAGTACGAGATTCGTCGCCTTCGTGAGTGTGTCGAGCGAGTAGGCCCGTGCCTCGCCGATGACGACATAGTCGGGGTTGACGTCGTTCATGGTGATGCCGCGGTCATACAGCGCGTTGAGCAGCCCCGCCTCGCCGAGCGCGTACACCGAGCACCCGGGCGTCTGGTCGGCCAGGAAGGCCGCCGTGGCCAGCGCGCTGGTGTAAAAGTGCTCCTCCGGCACGTCGAGCCCCATGCGCCCGAGCTTCTGGTGCAGCTCGCGCGGGGTCATGCCGCTGTTGTTGGTCAAAAACAGATATTCCTTGTGCGTGTCCTGCAGCCAGTGGATGAACTCCGCCGCGCCGGGCAGGATGTGGTTGCCGTGATAGATCACGCCGTCCATATCGCACAGGAAGCCTTTTTTCGCGTTGAAATCGATCATTTCCATGTCTGTTCTCCTTATCCTTGCTTCTGCTCTCAGCTTACCACGCATCCCACCGCCGGGCAAGCGGCAGGCGCGTCAAATTTGCGTAAAGTCACAGGTCCAGCCGCAGGAAGATCGTCGTGTCCAGCGGGCTGTCGTTGTAGGGCGGGATGTCGTAAAACCCGAGCGCGCGGTACATCCGGATCGCGCTCGTGAGAAACGGCAGCGTGTCGAGCAGCATGACCGTGTAGCCGATGGCGCGGGCATCATCGAGAATGCGCTGCATCATCACCCCGGCGATGCCCCGGCCGCGAAACGCGGGACGCACGTACAGCCGCTTAAGCTCGCACGTCGTGCCGCCCAGCCGGCGCAGCGCGATGCACCCGGCCGGCTGCCCATCGCACCATGCAACGTAGAGCCGCCCGTCCGGCATGCCGTACTTTTTCGTCAGGTCGGCGACCTCGGCGTCGTAATGCTGCAGGTCGAGATAGACCTGAAAATGCGGGTCGTTCTCGACGAGCATGTGCGTGTACTCCGCAAACAGCTCCCGCACCGCCTCCGGTGTGTCATAGCCCAATTTCAGCTCCATGGGAAGCACCTCCCTGTCCTGATCTCGAAAGGCACAAGGGGCGTCAATGCCCCCTGTGCTTTTCTTTCCGCTTCGTCTGCCGCAGCTGAAACTGCCGCGCCTGCTCACGCTCCCGCTCGGCACGGGTCTGCACCCGGCGCGCAGCCTTGCCCTGCTCGCGCTGGAGCCCGAGCGCCTGCTGTGCCTTGGTGCCGATGCCGGCAGGTGTGAGCGTGCGGCGGATCTCCCGCTGCACGCGCTTGGGATTGCGGTGCCGCTCGGCCGTCGTCTCCGCCGCCAGCGCCGGGCTGAAGCGCAGCCGGTGCCAGTTGGCGAGCACGAAGGCATAGACCTCCTGCTCGCGCGGCTCGGCGCCGAACACGATCCTGCACACCGCGTACTGTCCGTCCTCCTCGCGCTCGCAGAGCCCGATCCAGAACGGCGGCTCAAACAAAACCGTGAGCCGAACCATACGTGTCCCCATCGAAACGCCTCCTTTTCGTGAAATCCCGCAAGGAACGGACAACCAAGGAGGCAGGTTACTGACAGCGTCGCCGCTGCTCCCGGACTACCTACCGGGACGTGTTTTTATCCTTGCGCTTCCATTTTACCGCATTTGTGCCCCGCGTCAAGCCCCCGCGAAAAAGCGCGGTGCGGGGCATTGACGCGCGCGGGCAAAGCGGCTAAACTAGACCTCAGTTTCTTTTCTCGGAGGCGCCTATGAAAACGACAACCACTCCCACCGGCACCGGCCGCGCGCGGCTGGGCCTGATCGTGTCCATGACCGTGTTCGGCACGATCGGCCTGTTCGTGCGCCGGATCGAGATCACGTCGGCCGAGCTCGCGCTCTGCCGCGCGGGGCTCGCAGCCGTGTTTCTGCTGCTGTCTTTTCTCGTCACGCGCAGGCGGCTGTGCCTGAGCGAAATCAAAAAGTCGCTCTGGCTGCTGCTGGCCTCGGGCGCGGCCATGGGCATCAACTGGATGCTGCTGTTCGAGGCGTATCAATACACGACCATTTCGCTGGCCACGCTCAGCTACTATCTCGCACCCGTGATCGTCACGGCGCTGTGCCCGCTGCTGTTTCATGAGAAGATGACGCGCGCGCAGTTCGTCTGCTTTCTCATGTCCACGCTCGGCGTCGCACTCATCATCGGCTCCGGCAGCGTGCATGGCGGCACGTCGGACGTGCGCGGCATCTGCTTCGGCGTGAGCGCCGCGGTGTTTTATGCCGCCGTCATCCTGCTCAACAAGTATATCACCGGCGTTCCGGCGCTCGAGCGCACGTTCGTGCAGTTTCTCGCAGCCATTCTGGTGCTCGCGCCGTATGTCGCGCTCACGTCGGGCTTTCACCCGGGCGTGATGTCCGCGGCCGGGTGGGTGAATCTGCTCATCGTCGGCCTTGTACACACAGGCCTGACGTACTGCATGTATTTCTCCGCCATCCGGGCGCTGCCGGGGCAGGAATCGTCGCTGCTGAGCTATATTGACCCCATCGTGTCGGTGCTCGTGTCGGTGCTGCTGCTCGGTGAGCCGCTCGCCCCGGTGCAGATCGTCGGCGTCGTGCTGTTTCTCGGCTTCGCCATCACAAACGAGCTCACGCACAAAAACGCCGAGACCACATGAGCGCCCAAAACAGAAAAACGCCGGCCTGCGGAGCATTCCGCAGGCCGGCGGCCGTTTTTTATCCGATATCACAAAACCATCAGCAGTGTCCCCGCGCCGATGAGCAGACAGCCGATCAGGGACTTGGGCGTGAAGCGCTCGTGCAGGAACACGAACGCCAGCACGAGCGTGATGACCACGCTGAGCTTGTCAATCGGCACGACCTTCGACGCCTCCCCGATTTGCAGTGCGCGGTAGTAGCACAGCCACGATGCACCTGTCGCCAGACCCGAGAGGATCAGAAACAGCCAGCTCTTCCTGCTGATGTCCGTGAGTCCGCCCTGCGTGTTGGTCACGAACACCATGCCCCACGCCATCGCCAGCACGACCATCGTGCGGATGGCGGTCGCGGGGTTGGAGTTCACGCCCTCGATGCCCACCTTGGCGAGAATGGACGTCAGCGCCGCGAACACGGCCGAGAGCAGAGCAAATACGAACCACATACCGTTCCCTCCGTTTCCCGCGCGGCTCACACACACAGCATTGCCGCCTTGCACAGATCGGCCGCGGTGTGCGCTCGTCGCGCTTACAACGCGCGCAAAAACGCGCCGATGCCGTCTGCCGTGCAGCCGTGCACCACGAACACAAGCGACTGCGCATACCACGGCGGCTCCGCGCCCGGAAAGTGCAGCGTCACCGGGTCTGCCAGCCGGAACACGCGGCCGCGCTCGTCCTCGACGCATCCGGCCCGCGCGCCGCGAAACATCGCCCGCGGCAGGATCAGCTCCACCCCGCCGACCGGCGCCGGCAGCGGCGTTTTGCAGATAATTCTATGGTACACGCGGCCGCCGACCGTCCTCGTCTTTTCCGCCGCCGAATATTGTGCATACGCGATATCCGCTGCGGTGGGATCTTGCCTTGATGCCATGCGCTCACCTCCGCCGTTTTTGCTCCATGTTACCACATTCCGCAGCCGGACGCAAAACCACCCCGCCGATGGCGGGGTGGTTTCCTATCCGATGATCAGATCTTCGTGACGATCTTGATGCCGGGGCCCATGGTGGACGCCGTGACGCAGGACTTGATGTACTGGCCCTTCGAGGCGGCCGGCTTGGCCTTGATGATCGCGCCGATGAGCGCGTTGTAGTTCTCGGTGAGCTTCTCAGCGCCAAAGCTGACCTTGCCGATCGGGCAGTGGATGATGTTGGTCTTGTCGAGACGGTACTCGATCTTACCGGCTTTGGCTTCCTTGATGGCGTTGGCAATGTTCGGCGTGACCGTGCCGGCCTTCGGGGACGGCATCAGGCCCTTGGGGCCGAGCACTTTGCCGAGACGGCCGACGACGCCCATCATGTTGGGAGAAGCGATGACGGTGTCGAACTCGAACCAGTTCTCACCCTGAATCTTCGCAACGAGATCCTGGCCGCCGGCGTAATCGGCACCGGCGTCGAGCGCTTCCTGGACCTGCTCTTCCTTGCAGAAGACGAGCACGCGGGTGACCTTGCCGGTGCCGTGGGGCAGGACGATGGCGCCGCGGACCTGCTGGTCGGCGTGACGGGAGTCAACGCCCAGCTTCACGTGCAGCTCGACGGTCTCGTCGAACTTGGCCTTGGCGGTCTTGGTAATGAGCTCGAAGGCTTCCTGCGGCTCGTACTGAGCCTGCTTATCAATGAGCTTAGCGCTCTCTTTATAATTTTTACCTCTGAACAATTCAGTTTCCTCCTAATAAAGTGGTTCGTCGGATGGATGATCCTCCCACGATCAGGGAGCGAAATCTGACGGCTTATTCGCCGACCAGAACGCCCATGCTGCGGCAAGTGCCGGCGATCATGCTCATAGCAGACTCGATGCTGGAGCAGTTGAGATCGGGCATCTTCTGCTCTGCGATCTTGCGCAGGTCTTCCTTGCTGATGGTCGCGACCTTATCTCTCTGGGGCACGCCGGAAGCATGCTCGATGCCGCAGGCCTTCTTGATCAGCAGGGCTGCCGGGGGCGTCTTGGTAATGAACGAGAAGCTACGGTCGGCGTACACGGTGATGACGACCGGGATCATCATGCCCATGTCGCCCTTGGTGCGCTCGTTGAAGTCCTTGGTGAACTGGCCGATGTTGATGCCATACTGGCCGAGCGCGGGGCCGACCGGGGGAGCCGGCGTTGCCTTGCCGGCGGGAACCTGGAATCTGACGTATCCAACTATTTTCTGTGCCACTTGAAAGCACCTCTTTCTTGTAAGATTTTAATCCTTGATTGCTTCGACCTGATCAAGCTCGAGATCGACGGGTGTCTCTCTGCCGAACATGGAAACGACGACGCGGACACGATCCTTATCGGGCTCGAGCTCGTCCACCGTGCCGATGAAGCCCTCGAGCGGGCCGTCAGTGATCTTGACGGAGTCGCCGAGCTCATAGCCGACCACCACTTCGTGGTGCTCGACGCCGAGGTCGTAGATTTCCTGTTCTGTCAGGGGGATCGCCTTCCCGTCGGAGCCGACGAAGCCCGCGGCGCCGCGCACGTTGTGCACGAGGTGCCAGCTCTCATCGGTCAGCACCATCTTCACGAGCACATAGCCCGGAAAGACCTTGCGCTCGACGGTCTTTTCACCGGAATCGGTGATTTCCTTGACCGTCTCCATCGGGATGTTGACTTCCTGGATCAGATCCTGCATTTTGCGATTTTCCGCAGCCTTGAGGATGTTTGCGGCCACGCTGTTTTCGTAGCCGGAGTAGGTATGGACAACATACCATTTTGCAAGTTCAGACATGTTATCCACCCAGCTTCAGCAGAAGCTGCACACCCTGATCGGCCAGTGAATCGAAGCCCCACAGAACCAGTGCGGAGACGAACATGACCACCAGGCAGACTGCGGTGTTGTTTGCCGTCTGCTTCGGCGTCGGCCACACGACCTTTTTGAGCTCGCTCTTCATGTCGCGGAACCATTTGCCGATGCGTTTGAAAAACGGGAGTTTTTTATCGACTTTCTTGACGGCTTCGGTGGAAGTTTCTTTCTTTTCCGGTTTCTTATCAGCCATGAATCATTCCGTCCTTTCGAAAGTCTTATTTGGTTTCAACGTGCTTGGTGTGCTTGCGGCAGAAGGGGCAATACTTACTCAGTTCCAGCTTTTCGGTAGTGTTCTTCTTGTTCTTCATGGTGTTGTAGTTCCGCTGCTTGCACTCTGCGCATCTGAGCGTCACCTTGACGCGGGATCCAGCTTTAGCCATATTTTTCGGCACCTCCTTATTGATTTCGTCCCTGTCGGGACGTGATTGCCTCCCTGTATGGGCCGAAAGGGCATAAAAAGGGAACCTCTCGACTGACAGGTAGATTCACTATACCACACTCCCTGTCAAAGGTCAAGCCTTTTTGCAGCAGGGAAAAAGGGTAAAAAGCGCCGCCTCCGAATCTCCGGAGGCGGCGCGCAAAATGCGGTTTTTATGCCTTTCAGGCCACGTCCTCGAAGCCGGACAGCGGCTTCTTGGCGGTGATGGCGCGGATGACAAACAGCGTTGCGATCACGAGCACGACACCGATGGCGAGGCAGATGTAAACGTTCTGGATGAAGCCCGCCAGAATGTAGTTGACAAAGCAGATGATACCGACGGTGGCGGCATACGGCAGCTGCGTGGATACGTGGTTGACGTGGTTGCACATCGCACCGGCAGAGGCCATGATGGTCGTGTCGGAGATGGGCGAGCAGTGGTCGCCGAGCACGGCGCCGGCCAGGCACGCGGACACGCCGATGATGAACAGCTCACTCGTCGGGTCGAACACGTAGGTGACGATCGGCAGCAGGATGCCGAACGTGCCCCAGCTCGTACCGGTAGAGAAGCTCAGCACACCGGCAACCAGGAAGATGATCGCCGGCAGGAAGCTGAACAGCGACCCGGCCGCGGAGTTCATGACGGAAGCGACGAAGTACTTGCCGCCGAGCAGGCCGGTCATGTTCTTGAGCGAGGTGGCGAAGGTCAGGATCGTGATGGCGGGGACCATGTTGATGAAGCCCTTCGGCAGGCAGTCCATGGCGGCCTTGAAGCTGATGAGGCGGCGGCACAGGAAGTAGATGATCGTGAACACGAGCGCGATCAGCGAGCCCCAGGGCAGCGCGGCGAAGGCGTCGGTGTTGCCGAAAGCGCCGACAAAGTCGTGGTAGTAATCACCGGCAGCGTCCCAGTAACCGCCGACATAGACCAGGCCGGCAAAGCAGGTCACGATCAGCACGGCGACGGGCAGGATCAGGTCGATGACGCGGCCGTTCTGGTTGCATTCAATGGCATCGCTGTTGGCATCGGCGCGGTCGCCGGTGGTGTAGAGATCGTCCTTGAAGCGGGCGTTCATCTCGTGCAGGCGCATCGGGCCGTAATCGAACTTCATAAGGATGAGCGCGACAATGAACACGAACGTGAGCAGCGAGTAGAAATTGTACGGGATGGCGCGCACGAACAGGTCAAAGCCGTTGTAGTCCTCGACGACGCCGGACACGGCGGCCGCCCAGGAGGAGATCGGCGCGATCATGCACACGGGCGCGGCCGTGGCGTCGATAAGATAGGCGAGCTTGGCGCGGGAGATCTTGTGCCGGTCGGTGACGGGCAGCATGACCGAGCCGACGGTCAGGCAGTTGAAGTAGTCATCGACGAAGATGAGCACGCCGAGCAGAAAGGTGGCGAACATGGCGCCGACGCGGGTCTTGATGTGGGTCTCGGCCCAGCGGCCGAAGGCGGCGGAGCCGCCGGCGCGGTTGATAAGCGCGACCATGGCGCCGAGGATGACAAGGAAGAGCATGATACCGGCGTTGTCGGCAACAGCGGGCACCATGCCGTCGTTGATGATGGCGTCAAGGCCGGTGATCGGGTTGAAGTTGGAGTAAAACAGTGCGCCGAGCAGGATGCCCACGAACAGCGACGAGTAAACTTCCTTCGTGATAAGCGCGAGGATGATGGCGACGATCGGCGGCACGAGCGCCCAGAACGAAAACGCCATGCGGCTGGTGGATGTGATCACGCCGGTGCCCTCGCAGACACCGCATTCCTCACCCTGCGAGATGCCGGTGCCGTTGCACGTAGTGCAGGTGATGGACTTGGCCACGTCGTCCCCGTCGTCGGCGGCGAGCGCGCACACGCTCAGCAGCGACACGGCCAGCACGACGAGCAGCAGCACGGCCAGGATCTTACGTCTGGAATTCATAGTGAAATTCCTCCCATAAAAAAATGTCATGAACAGAGCATACTGTTCATGACACTTGAAACACTCGTACCGGTCAATGACAGCGCTCCGCATATTGCGGCAGTCCGGCGGATATTCTCCGACGGCCCAGGCAATCCCGCGGCAGGCACCTGCGAGACCCTTCGGCGGCCGCCCCTTTCCCCTCCCGGTGACCTGCCGGTGAGCGAGGGTACTGATGACGTCCGCACCTCTATCATGCTTTGTTCAGCAATACTCAGTATACGGTCGTGTACACAGAATGTCAACCAATTCTGCAAATTTTGTGCATTTTTGCGTTTCCCACAAAATCTTAGCGGTGTCTTTATGCATCCATACAAAAAAACGCCCGCCGGTGTTTCCGGCGGGCGTTTGGCTGGCTGTTTTTTCTCAGCGGCTGCCCTTATCGTAGGGGATGCCCTCGGCCTTGGGGGCGCGGGAGCTCTTGGACGTAAAGGCGAGCACGATGATCGTGATGAGGTAGGGCAGCATCTGGTAGAAATGCGCACTGATGCCGATCTGCGCGAGCAGATACACGCCGTCGCCGTTGATGTCCAGGCTGGTATAGGCCGCGGCGATGCATTTGAACAGGCCGAACAGCAGCGACGCACCCGCGATATTCAGCGGCTTCCAGTTGCCGAAAATCATAACGGCGAGCGCCAGGAAGCCGAAGCCTGCCACGTCGCCGTTGGACGAGCAGTTGGCGGTGGTCAGCGCATAGACGAAGCCGCCCATACCGGCCAGCGCGCCGGAGATGGTCGTGCCGGCGTAGCGCATCTTGTAGACGTTGATACCGAGCGAGTCGGCCGCCTGCGGATTTTCGCCGCACGCGCGCAGACGCAGGCCAAAGCGTGTCTTGTACAGCAGGATCGACAGAATGATGAACAGCAGGATGCACACATAGGTGGCCAGATACACCTTATTGACAAAGGTCTCGCCGAAGAAGCCGAGGTCGGCGGACTTGTCGATGCCGAGCGTGCTCTTTTTGATCATGAACCAGCTGGCCGAATCGCCGCTGGCCATATTGAGGGTGTTCTGGTTGGCGATGATGCGAATGAAGAACAGCACCAGCGCAGGCGCCAGCAGGTTGAGCGCCGTGCCGCCGATGGTCTGATCGGCACGCAGGTTGATCGACGCGAACGACAACAGCAGCGAGAACAGCGCGCCCATAGCCGCCGACACGAGCATGGCCAGCAGCACGAGACCCTGCAGCGTGCCCCAGTCACCGGCCGCTTTGGCGGCGATGAAGGTATCCACACCCTGCATCTGGCGCACGAAGAGCACGCCGATGAACGCACCGAAGATCATGATGCCCTCAAGTGCGAGGTTGATGATGCCGCTGCGCTCGGCAAACACGCCGGCGAGCGCCACGATCATGAGCGGGACGGCATAGATCAGTGTCTGTTGGATGAGAAAGCTCATGCCTGCTCGCCTCCTTCCGCGACGGGCGCATCCGCGTCCGGGTCTGTGATGGCCGGGTCCGGATGCAGATCCGGGTCTCCGAGCGACTGCGCGGGCTCGACGGGCTGATCGTCCGCCGGCGTGCCGCCGGACTTGCGCTTTTTCTTCCGGCCGTCGAGCAGCATGCGGATCACGAGCGAGAACGCGCTCAGATACACGATGGCTGCGATGATGACGTCCGTGATGTATTCGTTATACGCCGTGAGGTTGGTCAGCTGCAGGCCAGCGATGTCCAGCACGGACATGAAGATGGCCGTGAAGATGACGGCGATGGGGTTGTTGACCGCGAGCAGGGCGACCGGGATGCCGTTGAAGCCCTCGGCCGGGAGCGTCTGATACGTGCTCCAGAAAAACTCCGTGTTGCCGGACAGGTAGTACAGCGCGGCGCCGCCGCCGGCGAGCCCGCCTGCGATGGCCATGGACAGAACGATGTTGCGCTTGTCGCGGATGCCGGCGTAGCGGGCGCTGTGGCGGTTCATGCCGCAGGCCTTGAGCTCGTAGCCGAGCGTCGTCTTGTTCATGAGGATGTACATACCGATGGCGAAGAGGATTGCCACGAGGATACCGGCGTTGACCTGCGAGTTCGGGAAGAGCTTGTCGAGGCCGAGCTTCGCCGTGGCCACGTCGTTATAGGTCGTCTTGTAGATGTAGCCGGACTTGGTGTTCTCGACCAGGTTCTTGAAATTGCTGATGTCGAACATCCACGTCACGAGGTTTGCCGCCAGCCAGTTGGTCATGATGCTCGCCAGCACCTCGTTGATGTTCAAAAACGCCTTGAGCGCGCCGGGGATCGCGCCCCAGAGCGCACCGGCGGCGACGCCGCCGAGAAACGCGAGGAGCCAGATCAGCCATGGGGCGACGCTGCTCGACGGGATGCCGAGCGCGATGCACAGCGACACGAGCGTGCCCATGAGGTACTGGCCGGGCGCACCGATGTTGAACAGGCCGGTCTTGAACGCCACGGCGACGGACAGGCCCGTCATGATGAGCGGCGTGGCGCGGAAGAGCATATTGCCGAAGTTCGTGGAGTTGAAGCCCCAGGTGAGCACGCCGGAGGCGGTGCGGCCGGTGCTGAACAGGCCGGCGAACACGAGGCGGAAGCCGTCCCAGACGCTCGACGCGCCGAGCTCCGGGTTCGAGAAGCCGACGGCGGCGATGATGACGCTGCCGACGACGAGACCGATGAGGATCGACAGCAGCGACGCAAGGATCTTCTTGGTCATGTCCTTTTCATAAAGGGTGCGGAGTTTGTTCTGCTTCATGCCGATTCACCGTCCTTCCCGCTGCGCTTGGCGCCGGACATATACAGGCCGAGCTCCTGCACGGTCGTCTGCTTCGGGTCAAGCTCGCCGACGATCTGCCCCTCGTACATGACGAGGATGCGGTCGGACAGGCTCATGACCTCATCAAGCTCGAGCGACACGAGCAGCACGGCCTTGCCCGCGTCGCGCTGGGCGACGAGCTGCTTGTGGATGTATTCGATCGCGCCGACATCGAGGCCGCGCGTGGGCTGTACGGCGATGATGAGCGGCTTGTCGCGGTCGACCTCGCGGGCGATGATGGCCTTCTGCTGGTTGCCGCCGGACATGCTGCGCGCGATCGTGACGGCGCCCTGGCCGCTGCGGACGTCGAACTGCTCAATGAGCCGGTCGGCGTATGCACGCACGGCGTCGCGGCGGATGAAGCCGCCGTGCTGGAACTGCGGCTCCTTGTAGCGCTGGAGCACCATGTTCTGCTCGAGCGTGAAGTCGAGCACGAGGCCGTGCTTGTGCCGGTCCTCGGGGATGTGACTCATATTTTTGCCGCGGCGGCGGATGGAGGCATGCGTGATTGTCTCGCCGCAGAGGGTGACGGAGCCGCCGGTGATCTTATCGAGGCCGGTCAGGCCGTGGATGAGCTCAGTCTGGCCGTTGCCGTCGATGCCGGCGATGCAGACGATCTCGCCCGCGCGCACGGAAAACGACACGTGGTCCACGGCGTTGCGCTTGTGCAGGTGCGACAGGACGCACAGGTCCTCCACGTGCAGGATCTCCTCGCCGGGGTGAGCCGGCGTCTTGTCGATGACGAGCTGCACGGGGCGGCCGACCATCATGTTCGACAGCTCCTGCTTGTTCGTGTCGCAGGTGTTGACGGTGCCGATGCACTTGCCCTTGCGCAGGACGGTGACGCGGTCGGCCACGGCCATGATCTCATTGAGCTTGTGCGAGATGAAGAGGATGGACTTGCCCTCGCGTGCAAACTCCTTCATCGTGGCCATGAGCTCGTCGATCTCCTGCGGGGTGAGCACGGCGGTCGGCTCGTCGAAAATGAGGATCTCATTGTCGCGGTAGAGCATCTTGAGGATCTCGACGCGCTGCTGCATGCCGACGGTGATGTCCTCGACCTTGGCGTCGAGGTCGACCTTCAGGCCGTATTTTTCCGAGAGCTCCTCGACCTTTTTGCGCGCTTCCTTGCGCTGGATGAAGCCGAGCTTCGTCGTCTCGGCGCCGAGGATGATGTTGTCGAGCACGGTGAACACGTCGATGAGCTTGAAGTGCTGGTGCACCATGCCGATGCCGAGCGCGGTGGCATCATTGGGGTTGTCGATCTTGACGGGCTTGCCGTTTTTGCGGATCTCGCCCATCTCCGGCTGATACAGGCCGAAGAGCACGCTCATGAGCGTGGATTTGCCGGCGCCGTTTTCACCGAGCAGGGCGTGGATCTCGCCCTTTTTGAGCTGCAGGGTGATGTCGTCGTTGGCCTTGATGCCAGGGAACTCCTTGGTGATGTGAAGCATTTCGATCACATACGGAGGAGCGTTGTCCATACCGCCACCTACTTTCCTATTTCTGTTTCTGTGTTTGCATATCGGCAGCCGCCGGACGGGGAACCGCGCTGCCCGGCGCGCGAAATGGCTCTGCTAATATTTTGATTATACCTGTTTGATCGCCTGATTTCAAGGCATTCCGCCCCAAATGTGTACAGAATACGAACGAAAAAAGGAGAGAAAGCATGCCTCTCACACAGCAAGGCCATTCTGAGGCAAGCAAAAAGGAGAGAAAGCCGAAGCTTTCTCTCAGCCCGGGCGAAAACCCGGAGTTTTTCACCCGGGCCGAGACGCCGCCCGCCGGGCGGCAATGAATCTCATCCGAGGCGGGCCCTTCGCCCCCTCGGGCTCCCCCGCGGCGCACGGGTCTGCACACGGCGCGGCTGTTCCGGGGCAAACAAGAAAAGGAGAGAAAGCCGAAGCTTTCTCTCCTTAGAAGGGTTCCGGTCAAATTACTTGACGAGATTGAGGGTGACGTGATCGGTGCTGGCGAGCTTGCTGAAGTCGTTGTCAATGCTGATCTCGCCCTTGACGATCTTCTCGAACATGGCCTTGTACTGGTCAACGGTCCAGTTCTTGAGGCTCCAGGTGTCGGTCGGCAGACCAACAGCGCCCTCGGCCGCGCCCAGGGTGGTGAGCTTGCCGCCGTAGTTGGCCCAATCGCTGCCGTAAGCGGCGGTCAGAGCCTGCTGAGCAGCCTCGCCGATGCCCTTGAGGGCGGAAGTGATGACGGTGTCAGAGGTGTAGGACTGGTCGACGTCCACGCCGATGACAGCCGCGTCGTTCGCGGAAGCAGCAGCGGTGATGGAGTCGAAGATAGAGCCGCCGCAGGAGAAGATGACCTCGGTGCCGTTCTTGTACCAGCCGGAAGCCAGGGTCTGCAGCTCAGCGGAGGGCTGGAAGCTCTCGCCGTATTTCCAAGTGTAGTTCATCTCGACCTTGACGTTCTTCTCAGCAGCAGCCGCCTCGGCGCCCTGAACGTAGCCGTAGCCGTAACGGCAGCAGGCATCGTTCGTGCCGCCGCCGCCGCCGCAGAAGCCGAGCTTGGTGTAGCCTTCCATGACAGCAGCATAGCCGGCCAGGTAGCCGCACTGCTCTTCACGGAAGTTGATGGCAGCAAGGTTGGTCAGATCGTCGAAAGCCCAACCGTCAATGAACACGAACTTGGTGTCCTTGAACTCACTGGCGGCCTTCTTGAGGGCAGTGCCCTGCAGGAAGCCGGCGGCCACAACGACCTCTGCGCCGTTGTCGACAGCGGCCTTCATGGCGTCGTAACGATCGTCATCGGTGGCCTTGTCGCCGTTGGCGGGCTTATAGTACTTGTAGGACTTGCTGTTGGCATTGGCGTACAGCTTCACGCCGTCGTAAGTGCCCTGGTTGAAGGACTTATCCTTCAGATCGCCCACGTCGGTGACGAACGCGACCTGATACTTGCCATCGCTGGACGTCATTTCGTCCGGGATGTCGTCTGCCTTCATGGCCGTCTTTTTGCCGTCGTTCTTCTTGTCCGTGTCCTGATTGTCCTTGGAACCGCAGGCGCACAGCGCAAAGACCATGACGAGCGCGAGGAGCAGAGCAACGAGCTTCTTCATGTTCATGCTATTTTTTCCTCCATTAAAATTTTACCCGACATTCGGGCGTTTTCGGTTGCGTTTCCACAACCGGTTTCAGTATACCACGCGCAGGAATTGTAAGCAATCCCATTTGTTTCGAAAATATAAAAATTTTATAAACAAAGTTGGCACCTGTCCGCCGGATGCGGACAGGTGCCCTCGCATTAAAGATTTGCCATGTTGACGGCGGTGTCGAGCGCGATCGTGATCATCTGCACGAAGGAGTTCTGCCGCTGCTCGCTCGTGAGCTCCTCGGCACGATAGATGTGGTCCGAGATCGTGAACAGGCCGAGCGCGCGCTTGCCGGCGCGGGCGGCGTTCATATACAGGCCGGCGGCCTCCATCTCGACGGCGAGCACGCCCATCTTCTTCCACTGGTCCGGGCCGTCGCTGCCATCGTCGTAGAAGTTGTCGGCCGAGAGCACGTTGCCCACGTGCAGCGTGACGCCATTGGCGGCCGCCGCGGCGACGGCCTGGCTGAGCAGCGTGTAGTCCGCGATGGGCGCGAACGTGCCGTTGAGGCCGAACTGGTGCGCGAAGTTGGAGTCCGTGCATGCGCCCGCACCGGCGACGACGTCCATGAGGTTCAGGTCGTCCGCGAGCGCACCGGCCGAGCCGACGCGGATGATGTTGTCGACATCGTAGAAATTGTACAGCTCCCAGCTGTAGATGCCGATCGACGGGATGCCCATGCCGGAGGCCATCACGGTCACGGGCACGCCCTTCCACGTGCCGGTGTAGCCCTGCACGCCGCGGACATTGTTGACGAGCACGGGATTTTCCAGAAAGGTCTCGGCGATGAATTTCGAGCGCAGCGGGTCGCCGGGCATGAGCACGGTCTTGGCGATGTCTCCGGCTTTGGCTGCAATATGCGGCGTGGGAACAGGCATGATACTACCTCCGTTTTTCTCAATTTTTCAGTCTGGCCGTATGTGCGCGGCCGGTTTTATTTTAACCGCAAAAAATGCAAAAGTCAAATTGCAACGGCTCTGCGCCTGTGGTAGAATGTTGGGGAAAAACAGCGACACACGGGAGGCGGCACCATGAGCGACGTCATCACCATCGGCATTGCCGGCGGCACCGGCAGCGGCAAGACCACCATCACGCGGCGCATTCTCGACGAATTCGGCGGCGATGTGAGCGTGCTGTACCACGACAATTATTATAAGCGGCACGACGATATTCCCTTCGCCGAGCGCAAAAAGCTCAACTACGACCACCCGAACGCGTTCGACACGCCGCTGCTCGTGCAGCACCTCGACGCGCTGCGCGCCGGGCAGGCGATCGAATGCCCGACGTATGACTACACGGTGCACAACCGCGCGGCCGAGACGATCACGGTCCGTCCGGCCAAGGTCATCGTCGTCGAGGGCATCCTCATCTTTGCCGAGCCGGAGCTGCGCGACCGGCTGGACATCAAGCTCTTTGTCGACACGGACGCCGATGTGCGCATCCTACGGCGCATCGTGCGCGACGTGCGCGACCGCGGCCGCGATCTGGAGTCGATCGTCACGCAGTATCTCACGACGGTCAAGCCCATGCACGAGAGGTTCGTCGAGCCGTCGAAGCGCTACGCCGATATTATCATCCCCGAAGGCGGGCATAATCAGGTCGCGCTCGATTTTGTCATGGAGCGTATCCGGGCCTATGTAAAGGAGCGGGATTAAATGGCCAAACTCTACTTTAAATACGGCGCCATGGGCTCGTCGAAGTCCGCGCAGGCGCTCATCACGCAGTTCAACTACGAGGAGCTGGGCATGACAGTCTGGCTCATCAAGCCGTCGGTCGACGACCGCGACGGGGCGAACATCATCCGCTCGCGCATCGGCCTGCAGCGCGAGGCGCAGGTCATCCATCCTGACGAAGATATCATCGCGACGTTTGCCCGCGCGGGTCACGCTGATGTCATCATCGCGGACGAGGCGCAGTTTTTCTCCCCGGAGCAGATCGACCAGCTGCGCCGCATCGTTGACGAACAGAACATCCCCGTGCTGTGCTTCGGCCTGCGGACGGATTTTCTGACGCACTTTTTCCCCGGCGCGCGGCGGCTCATGGAGCTAGCCGATTCCATCACGGAGATCAAGACCGTGTGCGCCTGCGGCCGCAAGGCGACGGTCAACGCCCGCATCGACGGCACCGGCCGCGTCATCACCGAGGGCGGGCAGATCCTCCTCGGCGGCAACGACAGCTACGTCGCCATGTGCCACAAGTGCTGGGTGGATAAGATCCGCGCGCAGAAGGAAGCGGAAAAAACATGAACCGCCGCGCCAGCCGCATCCTGACCGTCTGCGCCGGTGCGTGGCTGCTGGTCATCTGGGGGCAATCGTGTGTGCCCGCCGCGCACAGCGGCGCCGAGAGCGGCGCACTGCTGACGCTCGTGCAGGCGTTCCTGCCGCACATGACCGACCACATCCTGCGCAAATGCGCGCACTTCGGCGAGTATGCGCTCCTCGGCGTGTTCACCGCCGCCGCACTGCGCACGGGGACGCACTTTTCATGGCCGGCGGCGCTGCTGCCCGGCACGCTCGCAGCGCTGTGCGACGAGACGATCCAGCTCTTCGTCCCCGGCCGCAGCGGACAGATCACGGACGTCTGGCTCGACACGGCGGGCTATCTCACCGGTGCGCTGCTGACGCTGCTGATCTTTTTCCTGTGCCGCAAGCGCCCGAAACAACGAAAAACCCCATGAGCCTGTGCAGTGTGCACAGACCCATGGGGTCATTTTTATGCCTTATGCCTTCACGCGGCAGACGAGCGCGCCGTTTTCGGCGTCCACGACGAGCGTGTCGCCGGCGTGCAGGTCGCCGGAGAGGATGGTGCGGGCAATGAGCGTCTCGGCGTGGCTCTGCAGGTAGCGCTTGAGCGGACGCGCACCGTAGACCGGGTCATACCCGTTTTCGATGATGAGCGCCTTGGCGGCGTCGGTCATCTCGAGGTTCAGCGTGCGGTCGGCCAGGCGGCTGCGCAGGGCGGCGACGAGGTTGTCGATGATATGCGACAGGTTGTCGCGCGTGAGCGGACGGAACATGAGGATCTCATCCAGACGGTTGAGGAACTCCGGCCGGAAGGCGCGGCGCAGCTCGCCCTGCACGTGCTCGCGCGCGTCCGCGGTGATCTCGCCGTCGGGGCCGATGCCGTCGAGCAGGTACTGGCTGCCGAGGTTCGACGTGAGGATGATGATCGTGTTCTTGAAGTCCACCGTGCGGCCCTGACTGTCCGTGATGCGGCCGTCGTCGAGGATCTGCAGCAGGATGTTGAACACATCCGGGTGCG
>OHVB01000010.1_pt1 | contig 80188 bp, 52 predicted proteins | sample 1579331 | NCBI WGS metagenome assembly OHVB01 (sample SAMEA3882503, study PRJEB24775) | human gut metagenome | biome: human-associated habitat; feature: intestine environment; material: feces | place: Netherlands | collected 2009/2010
TACGAGGAGAACATTGCATTGACAAAGAAGGTTGTTGATTACGCTCATCAGTTCGGTGTAACTGTAGAGGGTGAGCTCGGTGTCCTCGCTGGTGTTGAGGATGACGTAGTAGCTGAGGAGTCTCACTATACAAAGCCTGAGGAGGTTGTTGATTTCGCTACACGTACAGGTGTTGATTCATTGGCTATCTCTATCGGTACTTCTCACGGTGCTTACAAGTTCAAGCCAGAGCAGTGCACACGTGACCCTAAGACTGGTCACCTCGTTCCTCCTCCATTGGCATTCGACGTATTGGCAGCAGTTGAGAAGCAGCTTCCTGGTTTCCCTATCGTTCTCCACGGTTCTTCTTCAGTTCCTCAGGAGTATGTTGATATCATCAACAAGTTCGGTGGTAAGTTGCCAGATGCAGTTGGTATCCCAGAGGAGCAGTTGACTAAGGCTTCTGAGAGCGCTGTTTGCAAGATCAATATCGACTCTGACTCTCGTCTTGCTTTCACAGCAGGTGTTCGTGAGACATTGGCTCTTCACCCAGAGTACTTCGACCCACGTCAGTACTGCGGTAAGGCTCGTGAGTACATGGTTGACCTCTATAGCCACAAGATCAAGGATGTTCTTCATTCTGACAACAAGTTGGCTAACCTCGACTAATCTTCGAGATTTATCAACCCAAAATAATAGCGGGAATCCTTCGGGGTTTCCGCTTTTTTAATGCCCTTTTCTTTCATCTTTCTTTCGCTTTTCTTTCATTTTGTTATGTAACAGGATTGTTGTGTACGTAAACGTTGCGTTTCTTTACATAATTTAACCTAAAATATTTGGAGTATATTACTTTTTTCTCTAATTTTGCATCCGAACAAATGTAAGAACTACATTTTGAGATTCTTGTATATCATTTGTATATTGTAAAAGATGATTTAGGCCGAAAGGTTATTTATGGAAGTCTTCCTGAGTACTGCCTTAGGGCAGATGCTTGTAAGAGGAGACCAGGTTTAAATGATTGAATAACAATTAGTAAATGATAAAATATGAAAAAGTTTTTTGGAATGGTCATCACTTGTATGATGGCATTGGGTTTAGTAAGCTGCAGTGCGGCTGACGATGATTTGACGGGCGATACAACAACACGTGTCAACACCGTTACAACAAAGTCAAACTTCTCACTGCTCAGTTATTCACAGACAACCGGTGCTGAGGTAAATGAAACCTCTAACATCAATGGTGAGAACAACGAGAAGCTGGTATGCAAGGTTCTTTCTGGTGGTCAGTTGCAGTTGACTCACAAGAATGTAATCTTTGATGAGGGCACAAATATCAAGTTTGACTCTCAGTTAGTTGGCAACAAGATTATCATCACCGAGACAGGCGATTACGGCAAGTCTGGTAAGTATGGTTATTTCACACTTGTTGCGAAGGTTGGAATAGTTAAGGATGGTGACTATGTGATCGTAGTTAAGAGAAACGACCACACTCGCGAGGAGTTCAATATGCATTACGACTCTACAAAGGCGAAATAAGATAGGGTATATGATTAATACAATACCTTACGATTATGATTCAATATAAATAGGTAGAATAGAAAATATAATATAGAAAGTGTGATTAAAGAATGTAATTGAATAATTAAAGAATGTAATTGAATAATAGTAAATGTAAATGATAATAAGTTGAGCGTCGCTCAGACGACCAGTCTAGTTTTTTTTTATTAATTGTTATTGATTACGCTGATGAGCAGTTCCGGCGTACAGTCCTTTAAAACCACGATGTTGCCTTTGTCTAATAAGTAAATCGTAGGCATCGCCTTGATGCTGTAAGTAGCACTAATCTGATCATCCGCAATGATTCTGAGCATTCTGTATTCAGCAGGAATGGTCTGTTTTTTCAGCCACGCCGTTACCTTGTGGCAATTCTCGCATTCCGGATCATGGAAGTAGAGTATCACCTTTTCATTCTGATAGTCAGTCAACTGATGCATTTTTCCATCTTCCAGCTTGAAGGAGAGGTTGGTAGCTTTGGTGCCTGGCAGGTTTTTCCGTGCCGCCTTCCACTTGAAGTCGATGCGTTCCTTTTCCGCTTCATCGAAGTAAGGCGACTTCTTCATTTCCGCCAGGAAGAAGCTATATACCCTGTCGTTTCTCATCGGCGACTGTGGGTCGTCGAAATAATGCTCTATCAGGCTCTCGAATTTCTCCTTGGCAGGCTTCTGTGCGTAAGCCTTGGCGGTGAAGGCGCTGATGCCTTTCTGGGCGATCTCGTCGTTGAAACGGGCGAGGATATCGATGAAGTTGACGAATCCCTGTTCTGTAATCTCCTCGTTTTTCAGTTGGGTAGTATCAGCAAACTGATAGTTGTCCCAGTAGTGCTCGCTGAGGTAGGTAGCGCGCTGTTCTACGCTGCGCAGCGTATCAGGCAGCGCAGGGTAGGGGAATGCATTCTGCGCCTGAGTATTCAGGCTGCATAACATAAGCATGCATGCGATAAGATAAGAGATATGTCTTGCTTTCATCATTTCATCATTTTATCATTTTATTATTTGTTGAATCTGTAATTCTTCTCCGGTAATTATATCTCCTCGCAAGCCACCATTTCCGCTCCGCGGTAGATGACCACCAGCTTGTGGAGCTTTGTGGTCTTTACCGCCTCTCTGACCATATCACTTTCCGCATAGCGGGAGATTTGAGCAGAAGCCTCCTCGAAGAGCTTTTTCACTTGCTCATCGGTGGTTTGGCTCTTGCAATATTTCAGCTCAATGATGTATGAATCCACCATATCCTTGTAGATGTCACAGAGCGGAGAGAGGAAGATGTCGGCATAGCCGCCGTCATTATCCAGCTCAGAGATAGGGCGATAGAACTTGTTCTGGCTCGTCATCGCCAAGGTGAAGCCATGCACGAAAGCCTCTCCCTTCTGCTTGTCTCGCTGTGAGGAGTACTTCTTCAGGCAGTCGGCGATATACTCAAAGTATGGCTTGAATTGTCCATCGTATGCCAGTTTGCTCTCCAGTTTACCCTTGCTATATCTATCATATACCAAGTCATTCTCCTTGTAGGTGTCGAGCAGGTAGGTGTACATCTGGTCACGCACCACCTCATTCGGGATGATGAACTTGGTCTCACCCTTGTATGTTCCGTCTATCGTCACCATGCCGAAATAGAACAGCAGGCTGAGGAAGTTGTCCGGATCGTTGATTCGCTCGGCAGGGAAGTTCTCGTTGAGCGTGCCTATCACGAATCCCTGGGTCACCAACTGCTGGATGATGCTGGCATCGTGGGCGAACTCCTTGTCGTGGCGGATGAGCATGCGCATCTTGTCATAGTCGATGCGGATGTTGGTCTCCACCATCTTCTTAGGAATTTGGTATTCGCTTCGGATGTAATTATCTACGAAGTTGAGCACCATCACCGAGTTGTACATGGTGGTCTCACCATATCTCTCCTCGGCAAAGCAATAGTTGTCGTACCAAGGCTTCATCACCTTGATCAGCTCATCGGTGGTGTGATTGAACGGCAGGACGCTGCCGTAATAATCCAGCATCTGTCTCACTTCTTCCTCGGTAAATCCCGTCATCTCATTGAATTCAGGTGAGAGCGAGTAGTTGGTTCCGATGTTGAATCCGCTGGTCAGGTCATCCATGGTTACAGGGCTTACTCCCGTGACGAACACTCTGCCCAGAGTATTGCCAGCCGCACCCTTGATGGTGTTGAAGAACTGTCGCAAGTATCCCTCTCCGTGGGTCTGGTTGCGATACCTCACGAGATGCTCCTCATGGGCAAGAATCATGTTGGTGAAGTTGTCGTACTCATCGATGAAGAGATAAATCTTCTTTCCCACCTCCTGACACTTCTGGCAAAGAAATCTCAACTTGGATACCGCATCAGGCTCCTGTTGCAATCCTTCCTTGGTACCAGTAGGAAGAATATGTGCATAGATGTCACAGAAGAAATTGAATACAAGGCGACAATGGTTGTCCAGTCCATCCTTATAATCATCCAATCCTGCTGCCACCTCGGCAAAATTGAGGTGGATGATGAGATATGTACTATGCTCTGGTGTAGGATTCTGCCCGATGTATAGCTTGCCAAAGATTTCCTCAAACTTGTCTTTCTTGTTGATGTCATAGTAATTCTCAAGCATGGAGAGGGTGAGTGTCTTGCCGAAACGGCGAGGGCGAATGAAGAAGAAATACTTGTTGGATTCTTCTATTTGCTCTATGAAAGGAGTCTTGTCCACATAGTAACAATCCTCTTTGATGACATCCTCAAAATTCTGCATGCCGTATGGTATGCGCTTGCGATAAATGCGCTTTGGTCTTACTATCATAACTCAGTTTGATTATTCGTTTTTGAATCTGATGGCAAAGATAACACTTTATCTCCTAATCTCCAAAACTTTTCCTGAAAAACTTTGACCGTACAGCTTCAAAAACACTCTTCACTCTTCACGGAAATGGCATAAATATCTGTAGCTAAGGAATTTGCACGGGTGAAGAGTTGTGCGCCACTCTTCACCACTCTTCACCCGGAAAATCTGTGAAAATCTGTGAATTGAAAATCGGCGGCCGAAGGGAAAGCCAAATCTGTGGGACTTTCTTCAAAAACCGAACAGGTCGATCTTCCGTTTAAAATCTGTGCGTAATCCGTGGAACAAGAATGCTCTGTTAACTCAGCGTAATCCGATGAATAAAATATCCAGGTGAAGAGTGGTGAAGAGTGGTGCGTCACTCTTCACCTCTCGCAACCCCAGTGTTTATCGGGGTTTCAGCCGATTTGGTGAAGAGTGAAGAGTAAAAAGAAGAGTGGTGCTTTTATAAAAAAAGCTCCCGATGTATCGTTTTGTGCCTGGCAATGGCAGATTATTGCCCTGGTAAAGGGCAATGTTGTGCCATAGTGAGGCAATAAGCGCTACAAGCGGCTTTACGCCTCGTCAGTACTATCATAGCGACCACTCAGTGACGTTTTTGCAGTTTGTAAGTACTATCATCGTGCCTTGTAAGTACTATCATTGTTGCATCGGTTTAACGTAAATAGTCTTCGGAGTTACCTTTACTTGTTGCCGGAAGAATTAACGGTATAAGCCGGAGATACCTATGTCTTCAGCCGCACAACAGCTGTTGTGCGCTTGCATATCAGCTGTTATGCGCTCGCCCAACACCTGTTGTGCAAGTGGATATCAGCTGGTGGGCGATATTTTTTAGATAACCTCCCTATCCTCCGTCAGGCGTTCCGACGGATTTGCAATCCGTCGTTAAAAAATGACCTAACCTATTTATGTTCTGCGGATTTGCAATCCGCAGCAGGGAGATTGTAATATGTTATGGATTAGGGGATTACAAATCCCCTGGTTTGATAGGTCGAACCTTTTTTTACGACGGATTTCAAATCCGTCGGGATGGCAAGGGCAGAAGCTCCTAGGGAGATGTGTCATGTCAGAACCAATACGCCCTGAAAGGGCAGAAGCTCCTAGCCCAGGGCATCGCCCTGGGTAGTTATGTTTGTAAACCTGTCGCCCTGTAAGGGCAAAAGCTTCAAAGAACCAGATGATTACAAAGCTTTTGCCCTTACAGGGCGCATTGCTGATTGCCATTATCCCCAGGGCGATGCCCTGGGCTAGGAGCTTCTGCCCTTTCAGGGCGTGTATGCCTATGAATGAAGCGTGTATTCCTATGAACGAGGTGTGCATGCCTATGAATGAGGTGTTCTTTCAGGGTACAAAAAAAGTCGTGGAATCTTAGAAGGTGAGTCACCTCGGCAACTAAAATTCCAACGACCAGTCTAGTCTAGTCTTCGCAAATTTGTATAATAGTAAATGATAATAATGTCTTATAATAACTAAAACAAGGGGGAGGAAGTATTCCCAACTTCCTTCCCTCCTCTCTTACAGATATATGATTCTTAACTTTTGTATTTTGCTAACTATTTTTTGTAGTTGATTGTCACCATCTTAGGCAGGTTGCTGTTGTAGTGCTTAACCTTGATGAAGAATTTACCTTCAGTACCTGTTACGGCACGTACATTCTTCATGGTGATGGTCTGAGTACTTCCAATCACACTTGGATCTTCATACTTGGTGACAAACCAGCAGTTCCAATTACCGCCTCCATCAACATCAGATGTAGAAGCTACCTTTACATCGCTGCCTATAGGGTTCACATCATTGGATGCAATCTCAATTTCTATTGGCAACAACTCCTTAGGATAGTAACTTGGAATTGTGAAGGTCAGTTTGGCTTCTGAAGTTACCTCCTTACCCATTGTAAAGGTAGATGGGAACTTGAAGTCCACATTGCTGATACTGTAGAGATGGATGTTTCTAGTCAGTCCATGCTTCTTATCTACCAGCTTGATGGTGGCAGTCTTACATTCACCGGCACTGATATCACCAATCTTGTATGTGATGGTTCCCTTACCGGTTGCTGCGTTATACTGTACTGTAGGTACAGGAAGCTTTCCACCATCCAGTTTTGTGAAGTTCTTGTTCTCTGTCCAGGAAACATCGAAGTCGGCTGCAGTTTGTCTAGCCTCACCTTTGTATTCAAAGTCGATGGTCTGCTCGCTGTTTGCTGATTCCTGTGTCAACATCTGGTAAGTACCATTTACGATATTCATCGTGTAAGTACCATCAGAAATTTCCTGAATGATGTCTTCTACCGTAATCCAAGGATTGTTGGCAGGAGTACCATCGTATGCCATAGAAGAGTTTGCGTAACCCAGATTCTTGCCCAATCGCTTGATGTTGATTCGGTAGAGATGGTTTCTCTTGACAGGAATCTGAACATCCTCGTTCTGGAGCAGAACCTGGAACCATTTTGTATCTCCGCCCTCGTATGTCACCTCCATGATTACCTTGAGTGGCTTTTCCAAAGAGTTTTCCTGCTCAAATGTATATTGCATAGGCAGGTTGCTGCTGTTTGGCCACATCTCTTCATTTCCTACGGAGAATTTCTCTCCTTCAGAAGGCCATCTTGTTGGATCCAGCGATGGAGTGATGTAGGTGCATTCTGCTTTCCACGCAGCTGCATCAGTCAGCATATTGGTTTCAGGGAAAGTCAGCTTTGTCTGCTCTCTATTGAATGGAGCTACCGTTCCATGCTGCATCACGTTGCCCAGTGCATATCTGATGTTTTTGATGTTTGGATCCTCCCATTTCACTTCAATCTTGGCACGGTTGCGGAGCAGATGGATTACATTGTTTGCCACTACATCCTTGGTGAGGAATTCTGTCATTTCTTCAGGAGTATTCTTCTTGACATAACCCCAATACACCATCTTGTCGTGCTGCTGACTGTTGTTTCTGTTATCGAAGCTGGTCATGAGATTGTTCTCATGTCTTCCAATCCATTCTGCTGACTTGTTGAAATCAATCGCCTGGTTGCCCGTAGTTACTGTATTGTCGGCAGTGGCATTCGCCATGATGTGGATGCGGGCAGTTCCCGTAGGAATCGTTGCTGAGATATTCTTCTTGTCCGATCCGCCATCATTCTTGATTTCATTGGTTGCCACCGACTCGATAGCCAGATTTTTGGCAAGTCCCAGGAAATAACCATCTTTGTCAAAGCATAGCAGCTTCATATCGTTAGCGCTTGCAATACCTTCGGTTGCGAAGTTAGCTACTCTGCTCTCTACTTTTGAGTAGTTTGGAACGGAGATGGTGAAGTGGGCTTGATACGTGCCTATCTCATTCTTGGAAGGAACGCCATTGTCCACCATGCTGTCGGAGCAGGCTGTCAACATGGTTAACAGCGCTGCCATTATTCCGATATATGTCTTTATCTTTTTCATTTCGTAACTTCCTTAAATGTTATTACTTCATTTGTTTATCTAACTCATCAACCTCTGCAGGGGTGAGGTCGCGAACGCAACGAACGAAAACTTCATTACCAGACTCAACACCGGTAGCTACCGTCTTATTGTTAAGCGTATAATAATTCGCTCCTTCCAAAACTGGCTTGATAGGCTGTTTTGTCTTACCTTTGTTATTCTTGTATGATTCCTGTTGGAAGTCAACAATGAATTGTATCTCTGTCTTTGTTGGGAGACGCCAACCATCATATATTACTTGTTTGTCGTTTTCCTTCTTTACTTCCCGGTACGTTTCACAATGCGTCTTTGCTCTGGATTGATTAAAATTTGTCGATATTACAGCTCCAAGCTGTGAAGCAATCATAAATGCAGGGGATACGACTTCGTCGTTTGTATAGCCTGTAGATTTATCGATGTTTGGATGAGCAATATTATATTTGCTATCTTTTGTACTTGAAACTTGTATGATGTACATACGGTTGTTCTTCAAATTATCAAATGAAGTGTCGTCATAAAAACTACGGATATAGCTATTCTCGTAATATTTTGCTTGATATCCACCATTATAATCATAAGTATATGAGTTATAGACATTTTGACCTGCAGCTGTACGATATGCCCATCCATCTTTACTTCTAGAAGAATAGTCTCCGAAGAAGTTCTGGGTTTCAATCAGAGGTGACTGCTTGTATTTTACTGTTGCTTTTTTACCTTCAGCATTTTCAAGAGTCAAGACGATATACTTGGAGAAGCGATTCTGCGGGATAGGAGAATTAATGGCGATCTTACCACCAAGATTTACTCCATCCTTTTCATTCTGCAATTCCATTTTTGTTGGGTATGGATAGAATGGAATTTCTTCTTTCACCCTATATTCGTAATGTCCTCCAAATCCCAAAATACCTGAAACCCATACTTTCTCTTTTTTGATGATAGTCTCCTTGTATCCCTCAGAATAAACTACAGTATTTCCTTCATTATCGATGTAGTACACCTTTTTGCTAACGATTTCCACTGGGCTGGAAGACTTATAAGTCACGCTCATATCTTTATCTACATTCTTCATATAGACAACCTTTGGAGTCACCATCAGATACGAAGTATTGGCATCGATATCTGTAGTACCGCCATCCGACCAAGGGAGAACATCATAGACAACCTTACCAGTAGTGATGTAACCAATCTCAGAGCTACCGCCCTTGTTGTTGATCTTGGCATCAATGGTATAGATGGTGTTGCGGTTCAGCTTCTTGGCATCCTCACCGGTAGCCTTAGGGTCACGGACAGGAATCTTGTAATGGTTTATCTCCGTATTGCCATCAGCTGTAAGAGGAACTTGGAGGTAGATGGCTGGAGCCTTGGTGTCGTCATCCCACTGAGTGGCATAGCTGTAAGTGGTTACGGTATATTCGCCACTTCCACCCTGTGCTTCCACCATTTCACCATCCTTCAACTCAGTTTCTGTATTGCTGCCGAAGATAGTAGTCTTGGCATTGTAGTTCTTCAACTGCCATTTTGCCTGACCAGCTGTATAACCTTCTACGTCAACATGAATGGTAAGGGCAATCTTGGCAGCAGCACGAGCCAGATTAACTGGAATGGTCTGTGTAGGTTCCTTGGTTACCTGGTAGTCCTGAATGCTACTCATCAGGAACATCTTGTTGCTGTTGCCAGTAGCATCGTATGGCTTCCAGATATCCTCGTCGGTCTGCACATCGCCTGAACCTGTGGCATTAGCCACAGATTTCACGCTGTAAGTATTACCTTCCTGCAGATCATTATCTACTTTCCAGTTATTTTGAGCAATCACTTTCTCCTCGCCGCTCTTCAAGCCGCCAGTGAAAGTCTTATCTACCTTGCACTCATTATATTCACCAAACATCTTGATGTTGAAATTATAGAGCTTATCCTCGTTGAGGCTTGCTTCAGAAGCGGTAGTTGCTCTCGAAACCTTGTTGTCAAGGATGAGAGGCTTCACGCTCAACTGCTGAGCTCCCTGATAGATGAGCTCAGAGTCTTCTGCGCAACCCACAAGGGATAATCCCATGGTGAGAGCCATAAGTGCCAGTGTCGTATTCTTATATATATTCAACGTTTTCATGATGTTTGTCATTTATTGTTGTTTATATCTCATTGTTTACTTTACTTGGGTGAAAACCATTTCGGTCTTCGTTCCCGTTCCTGTGGCTGTATCTGCGCTTCCATCAGAAGGGGCATTGATGATTACCTTCATGTTTGGACTATAGGCTACCATATATACACGGCAGGTATAGTTGTCACGCTGGGTATAGTCGAGTACCGATCTTGGAACCACGTAGAAAGGCTGAACCTCTGTAGTGGCGCCGTTGCCGGTAATCACGGTCATTACGTCAGCCAGATCGTAAGAACCATCAGCATTTACATTTTTGGCATAGATGAATCCGTAGTCTGGGCTATCTGTCTGGAGCACCCAGCTCTTGCCGTTGGTATTCATCTCCGTGAATGAGATCTTTGGTCCGAATGTAGCATTGTTGAATGCTATTTCACTACTATTTTCGCCATTCTTCTCGATGTTTGTCTTGATAGAGATGGCATCATTGAAAGTGTAATTTGCTCCGGTTTCCCAAGGCAATACTGTTGGTAAGACTTTCAGTTCAGCAGGATGCTCAGGATCACTGCCACCTTCTCTGTCCACCTTGGCTGTTACGTCGTAAATGGTGTTGCGGTCGAGGCGATAGAGAGGCTCGTATTTGGCCCAATCTATTGTTGCTGCATCGTTGTCTTCGTAGAGGCGCTTGTTAACCGGCACCTTGTAGAAGTAATCCTTGCCATTGTATTTTGCCTTGAGCAGGATGTAGGTCTGCTTGCTGACATCGATTGGCTCTTCTTCATACGGCTTCTTTTTCTTGTCAATCCAACTGTTAGCGTATGAGTAGAACACAGCCTTGTTGTCTTGTGTGACGGCAGGAGCAGTTACCTTACTGCTGGCAGCGGCTTCGGTATTCAATGCATTGTTTGTGCTGGTACCTTCTGCGATGATAGCGCCATCTGCAGCGTAGTGTATCAACTGACAGGCATACTCTGTAGGAGCTACTGTTTTGCCCTTGTCATCTTGTACGTTGAGGCGAATCTTGGCAAGCGCTCTCTTCAGCTGGAACTGGATGTGAATCGTTCCGTTCACAATCTGTTTCGTCTCCTCCATCTTGGCATCCATCACGAATGAAGTCTGCTGGGCGTTGTAATTGAAGGTGGCTGCCTTGTTGATGGTGGCAGCTTTCAATTCATCCAAAGTTGAGATTCCGCTGATATTATCCAGGTTTGCCACCAGATAGAGAGTGTTGCCTGTAATCTCCGAACGCTTCAGCTGGTCGCTTTCCAACTTCTTGTGCTTGTATTCTGTAGTAGGACTGCCCTGAACGGAAGCATCTGTAAGAGGAAGACTCTTGACGAGTTTTCCGGTTGCATCGAAAACGAAGAGGTCGAGTCGATTGATCTTGTTTTCATTGAGATCTTCATTTCCAACCTCAGTAGTTTCTGCGCGGGTAACAGCTGCACGGGTTTCAGTAGCAGAACCGCCTACTTTATATTCCAGCACCACATCGTAGTCGCAACTCGGTGTGCCGTCCATATCGTCGCTCATGCAAGATGTGTTTGCAAGCCCTAAGAGGGCGATTGCACACATCGCAAAGTATTTTGATATTGCTTTCATTGTTTGCCCTCCTTATTTTAAATAATTAGTATAATGTCCACTATTGCTCTGAAGCTTATCGTAGGCAGTTCCCTTGGTAGCCTGCAGCTGGAAGATGCGGATGCGGGTTTTGGTTCCTGCAAACTTTCTTCCTTTCTGATACATACCTCCTGCATTATCAGGATTGATTTCTACTTCGTATTCATGGATACCATCCAGGGATACGGTTATGTAGAGGTCGGTATATACAGGATTGCTGCCCTTACCTATTGCCCAGTCTGTCAAGTCTGTCCATGAAGTACCGTTTGTCCATGGCTTCTTGGCTTCTACCTTGATCTGATAAGGATCTTTTCGGGCGATGCCTGTAGAAACGCAGTTGGTACTTCCTTTAATAGATTCATCATAGTTAAAAGCAAACTCATCAGGGTTTGTGAGATGTGCCTTCCAAACCAGTCCTGCAGGGCTTTCTACCTTGAAGTAGTAGGCTGCTCCTGATTTCTTATCCTCCAATATCTCATGTTCTGTATCCTTGTATCTAGGATAGTTTACCAGACAGTAGAGACCTTCTGCGTCACCTCCCTTTGGTTTCAGGGTTGAACCTGTCTGCCAAGCATACATCTGGCAATTTACATTGCTCCAGCTGATTTCTGAAGTTACCTTGTTCCAAGGCATTACCTGCCAGTCGAGGCAGAGGGCTCCACCCTGGAGGAAGTAGCCGTAAACTACGAGCTCTCGGTTGCGGATAGCGTTGCCGCTGGATGGAATGGTGAATTCCTGATGTTTTACGCTGCCGCCGTCAGCCAACTGATAGTAAATCTTACCTGTGATAGGCTTGTTGGTTTCACGAAGATAGCTCAAGTTATGTCCACCGATTTCCTTATTCATGCGGTCCATATAAGTCTGAGCGGTTTCGGTTTTTTCATCACGCTTATAAGCAAGCGGATCTGCTACAGCCTTGATTTTGGCATTCTCTACACCGTCAAGTTTGAGGGGAGTAGGAACATAAGAAGGAGTTCCGTACTTATTGCTTGTTGCAGCCTTGTTGGCATCAGCAGTTGCATAATCCTCTTCATCAGGGAAGACATAGCTTTCTGTTGGGAAGGTGTTTCCATCTATTTCAATTTTTGTTACCTTCACATTTTCTGTCAAGGCATCAGCATCTGCCGTGCGGGCGAAATAGAAGTGAAGCTTGGAAACGGCGCGAACCAGAGGAATCGAAATTCCTTTGTTCTTTGCCTCAATCTCAGTATCAGCTACGTGTTTGGCTATTTCTATATTGGTAATGGCACGGGAAATAGGGAGACCCTTGCCGGTTGGAACCACTGTAGTCTGAGCCTTGCCTTCTGCTGTAATGCCGAATGGATCATCGAAGGTTACCTTTTGCAGGTCTGCTCGGGTGATGCTGCGGAGATCCTTGCCCTTCAGCTTGTCAGCCATATTGGTACTCTCTGAGTTTGCCAGAATATAGAGGTCGATGTTTTTGAGTTCTTCACCGTTGATCTTACGCAAGAATCTCAAGTTCAGCGTGTAGTTGCCGTTGACGGGTTTACCGTCAACAGCAGATGGTGTATCTTCCTTGTAAGCAATCGGATTGGCGCTTGCTCCTGTTTCTGATTTAAACACCCATACCTTGATGCTATGAATGTCGCTCTCAGCGGTAGGATTAGCTTGAGTCTCGTTGTTTCCGATGTCCTCAGCTCTGCTTGCTCTGGAAGTCGTGTTGCTGGCGGTAGAGAAGCTCAGGTTGAGGTAAGCTTCATCGCCAGTTGCAGGTGCCTGCGAATCTTGGTCTGAGCAAGATGCCATTGTGCTCAACATGAGCAAGGCTGCGATAGCCATGCCTAGCCGGCGTGTCATCTTGGTCAAAGTTGAGTTATAGCGTTTCATCTTTTTAATCTTTTACTTATACTTATACTTTTCTTTCTCTCTATACTGTGTGGGTAGCACTGTTTCCTTATTTGGCTCCGAGGTCTGCATTCTGCAGATTGAGAACCCATCCGTTCACCTTGATTCTAGCATCCATGTGGTAGTCGGAACCTGGACTTGGAACGTAGAATACGAGGGTGTAGTGATCCTGGCGGTCGAGGTATTCCTGATCCTCCCAGCCCTTGTCGGTGCGCTCGCCGCAGAGAGCGAGGAACCATGGCAGTGAGTGGTTGAAGATAACCTTGCCTGTGCGCTTGTCGGTGATTACGATTCGCTTGTCGTCGTACTCCTTACTGTCGGTGTTGCGGGTGCTTACATCATCCTTGCGCTCGAACATTCTGGAAGAAGACAGGTCGTAAACCAGAGCCTTGTCGATTTCCTCACCTTCTACCTGGGTATTGCCGCTGGAGTTAACCACCAGTTTCTCGTTGTAAGGCACGTAGGTAATCGGCTTGTTCTGTTCTACGCCGTTTGCATCCTTTACCTTGTCGCCCTTATAGTCGAGGAGAGCAGCCGATCCCTTGATTCTTACGTCGAAGTTTTCTGCCACGAATCCCTGCTGGTCGTTATCGTAAGGAAGCATCACGATGCGGTAGGTCTTGGTACATTTCATCAAGCTCAGTTCGCCGGATGTATCCTTTTTTCCCTTGAAGTCGAGAGATGTCTGGGCGGTGTAGAGAGCGGTGAACTTCTTGTTGTTGACAGAAGCTTCTCCGTCTTTCTTTCCCATTTCCTCCTGCAGGTCGTTGATGGTAGAAACACCTGGTGTGAGTTGGGTGAAGCTGAACTCCATCTCGTCGTCACCGTCGGCTCTGCTACCTGTAGGTTTCTTGTCACGAGCGAGGCAGACGAAGGTGTATTTGCCTTCCTGTAAGTCTGTGATGTCCATGCTGTGACCCGTTTCGAATTTGTCGGCAGACTGCGTATAGGTATCGAAGTATTTACCGTTTTTATCGAAAACATAGACGTTGAGGTTTTTCACTTCCTGGGAGAAAGCATCAGCGTTCTCAACATTATATGTATAATCGAACTTGAGCGACACCTTAGGTGCAGGACAATTCGTCAGATCGTCTTTCATGCATGCTGAAAGCGAAGAGAGTGCGATGGCTGAGATACAAACCACTTTGCAACCGTTTTTGATGATGAAATGTTTCATATCGTTTGTGTTTTATTGATTCTTTTACTTATACTTATATCTAGTGTGCCGCAGGGCGTAAGAAGTGGGGTAGCCTCCGGCATCTTTTTTTTCTTGTTGAGTGGTGCTGATTCAGCACGATAGGGGTTCCCGCTATCTGTTGGCGGCAAATATCATCTTTTTCTTTTTTAATCTCCCGGAGGCGGGGTTGCCCCCGGGAGATTGAGAGTATTGTTGTTTCAAGAATTATCTTGAGAGTGGGGGATGGGGTGCATCCCCGGAGCATTCATCTTTTTCTGTTTCTGCGGTTAAGCGAAGTGATTGGGATTAGTCACCCAACTCAACACCCTGTGTATTGAGAACCCAAGGGTTAACAGAAACAGTTACGTTGAGGTAGAACAAAGACTTCTTGTCAATCTCATCCTCACCATTAGGAACCTGTGCACCAATATTGAAGACATTGTTTACTGTCAACTTGTAGATGGTGTTGCGCTGGATTAATGGCAGACCTGTTGTCAAGAGGTTCTTGTCAACGATGTTCTGACGGTAGTAAGTCAAACCCTTATCGAATACTTCGATATCGTATGTCTCGCGGAAGTTTTTCAAAGCTTTCTCTCTATCTGTACCTGCTGGCATATTGAGAATAGCCTTCAAATCGTCCCTCATGACGTCAGCGGTCTTACCTGTACCAAAGATATCTGTAACATCTGCATACTGATTGAAAATCTGTGCAAAGCTTGTGAAGATGATGTTGTTGTAGCGATAGAATGTACCATCTGGAAAGTCTGCTGGCATAACCTCACCTGCCTTGTTCTTAAACTTTGTTTCATCCAAAGTAACCTTATACTCGAAGTACATCTTTGTAGGGTCTGTAGAAGTGTTCTCGAATACGTAGTTGTGTGCAGTTGCAGCTACAGTTGTGAAACCACCGTCTGCAAATAGCTTTTCTCCACCAAATGATGTTGTTGGCTGCCACATTGTAATATCAGCAGGGATAGAAAGTGCACTATTGCTCCAAGTCTGCATAACGTTAGCCTTGTTGGTCAGGTTTACAATCGCATATCTGCTCAATGTGATTTCCTTAACCTTATCTCTTGCATCCTTCATTGCTTCCTTTACAGCCTCAGTAAGCTCTTTGTCACCACTATAAGTTGCAGTGATATTTGTTACACCAGAAGTAGGAGCGTCGATACGAGCGGTAATGCGCTCAATTGCAATCGGAGCCTTCTCCTTTACTACAGAACCCTTGGTGTACTTTACTGTTGCAGGGTTTGCCTTGTCCTTATTGTCTTTGGTGAAAACAACGGTGTATCCATTACCATCAACATTTGCATCATTCTGGTTGAACATAGCAAAGTTATTAGCTGTTGCAAATGGGTTCGCAAACTTTGAGGTTGCTTCAAATACGTGTGTTGTAGGGTTTGTGTTTGCAGGAACCTGGTTATCACCTGCCAAGAAGTAAACCTTATAGGTTGTTCCTGCTGCTACCTTATCAACCTTGATGTTAATGAGCTTAGTGCCTGTCTGTGACTCGGTTGCTCCATTCCATTTTTCATCTTCATTTTTAGATGAGCTATCTACGTTGCGGCTGAAAGCAACATAACCATTCTGGTCAACTAAGAAGAATGTACCCTTGGTTACAGTCTGCTCTTCAGTTGAAGCTGTTTTTGTTCCGTCTGTACCTTCAACAGTTCTTGTACCATTGTTGGTAGGAGTCTGGATAGCCAATGTCATATAGAAGCCATCAACCTGTGACTGTGTACCTGCGCCACCACCTAAATCATCATTGTTACTGCAGCTTGAGAAAGATAACGCTGCTGCTGATACCAAGCTCATTGCGAGCAAATTCATTTTCTTCATAATCTTTTACTTATTAAGTGTTATACAAATTTTTTAGTTTGAGTTGCGAAATGGACGGGTCTCTCTGACCTCATCACTGGCTTCGCCCGGGGGTAATCAAATACTATTCTTTCTTTTCTTGTTCTTAAATTAAATTTTTTAGTTTATATTAATATTATTGTTTATTCTTTTACTTATATATAAATTACATCAAGCGTTTATGAAGCTTTTGCCCTTTCAGGGCGCTTTGCTTGCGGCTTGTTTACCCAGGGCGTTGCCCTGGGCTAGGAGCTGTTGCCCTTTCAGGGCGTTTAGCGCCTAAGTGCTTTGTGCCTGTGTCTTACTCCACAACCTTGTTCAGCTTGTTGAGATTCTCCTGGGCACCCTTCAAGCCTCCGGCTACTGCCTTCTGGAAGTACTGCTTGGCAGCTTCGTAATCCTCATTGAGAACAGCGAGGCAACCACGGGCATTATCTACTTCGACACCGGTGCCAGCCTTCTTCAGGTACTTCTCTGCGCTTACCTTGTCACCTCTGTCGATGGCTGCAAGGGCTGCATTCAGATTGGCGAGCTTATCTTCTGGGAACATCTTGACTGCGGTATCGAATACATTGTTGTACTCTTCGCTTCCCTTCGGATAACTGTTTGCTACCATGTACATCTCCTGCAGAGAGAGCTTCTGCGGACGGGTATTGATCACTCTGCGAGCCTCTTCGAGGTTGAATGCCTTCACGTCGTACTCGATGGTGTAATCTGTGCGGCGCAAGCCTGGCCAAACCTTGTCAACGAGGAATCGGAATGCCTCACCAGCCTTGGCTGCGAGCGTCTGTTCCTTCTGGTCAGGAGTCATATCGCTGTTGATGATCTTGAGAGCAGCTTCCTTCTGAGGGATGTTGTGACTCTTGATGTACTCCAGTGTTCCTGCCCAATCCTCAGCTGTAGATTCTACCTTGAAGAGCTTCTTGTCGATAGGGTAGGTCTTCAACAGATAGTTGTAGAGAGCCTGGGTACGGTTGCGGGAAAGCTTGTTGTTGTTGGCATAGCTGCCGTCAGGAGAAGCATATCCGTGGAGGGTAATGGAAGTGATGGTTACATCAGGGTCGTTCTTCACGAGGTCGAGCGTCTGCTTGATGGTAGCCAACTCATTGGTATTGTTACCGAGATCCTTCACGATATCCCACTTGTTGATGCGGAAGTTGAGTCTAGCCGAACCGTTTTCCTGTCTGATCTTCACTGCCTCCGCCTTTGGCTGCTGATAAGCCTGATAGAGCTGCTGAGGAGTAACGAGCGCCTCGCCATTGTTGGTGAGCAGGTTTTCTGCCAGCAGTTTCTGGTTACATCCGCAGGCATCATTGCTGATGGCGAAGTTGGAGTTCTTCATCCAGTCCTGGTAAGGAGTGGTGTAAGCGTATCGGAGCGTCTGTGGCTCCTTGTTTTCACGTTTGGCAACGATGAGCGGGTTCTGGGTAGCGGTCTTCTTGGTACGCTGGTAGTAGATGAATCTCTTGTTACCCATCACCTCCACAGCCGGGAGCTTGAGCGTATCCTCACCCTTATATAAAATAGGTGTAAGTATGAGACCCTTGTTGCTTGCCAGTTTCACGTCATCGAGATTGAGGTCCATATAGACGTTCACCTTATTGCCTTGCTTCTTGATTTCCTTGTTGAGGACTTTCATATCCTTGGCAGCCTGTTCCTGAGCGATAGCGTTAGTGCTAAACAGAATGCTGAGGGCGACGGCTCCAAGTGTCTTGTTTAAAATCTTATATGTATTCATAATCTTCAGTTTTTACTTATTGATATAATAATGTATCATGAATTAGAAGACATACACCAGATTGAGTGCCGCCTTGGTAGGTCCTACGTAGTGATGCGCCTTGTCTTTCTCGAGTTTCTCACCACACTGTGGGCATTCATATTTATCCGATTTCGAATAAACGTATCCCACTCCGAGTTCAGCCTCGAAGTTCCAATGCTTGGAGAGAGCCCAGGTATAACCGTATGCTACACCTGCACCTACGAACCAACCTTCGTATCTGTAATCTTTCAATTTGGAGAAGTCGGTACCGAGGAACTTGAAGTCAAGATCTACGTTACCTATGTTATGAGAACCTCCGAGGGCGTGGAAGCCGATGAAGGAGCCCATCATTTTATTGCAGAACCAGTATCTAGCTTCTGGTTGAACAAGCCAGTGCTGCCACTTCTTGTTCTTGGAAAATGTCCAAGGGTTGTAGTTGCCGGATACATCCAAGGTCCATTTTGGGGAAAGGCCAAATTCGAAGCCGAGGTTCATGGTGCTTGTAGCATCATAAAGGAGGTTCGTCTTCAAGGCCACCTTCTGAGCGACGGCTGGGCAGATAAAGCTACCTACAGCCAGTAGCGCAATTAAAATCCTTCTGTTCATACTTAAAATCTTTTAATGATTTAAGAATGACAAATGGTCTCTCTAGAGAAACGCATCATCATCTTTTACTTATACTTATACTTATACTTTTTTTCTTTTCTTTTTTCCTTCTTTCCTTTCAATAGGCTTGCTCCTAGACTTTATTAATTTAAAGAATAGTTAGTCTATCATTTACTCTTCATCTACTCATCATCATCTTTATCATCTACTCCTCAGTTCTTAGATGCCTGTTGGCAACTTTGGGATTCGATTGAAAGCTCGGGCTTGAAACCGCGAACTTTGTTTTTACGATTGCAAAGATAGCGTCTTTTTCGATTGCTGCCAAGAAAAATGCGCCTAAAAATGCTGATACCGAATAAAAACCGCATGAATGAAACACTGAAAAACCCTGAAAAATGCTTTTTCTCATTTGTTTTTTGCTTTTTTAGCTACTTTTTATCAGTTTTCTTAGAGTTTTTCGATTTTTAGTAGTAATTTTGCAACTGAGAAGAATAAGTTGGTAAATCATCAATGAATTCAGGACTCAGAGGTCCTGAAAGATATGCAAAGTGTCCCAAACGGGCAAGACTTTGATTATAATTAATATAAACGACTGTTTAAATTATAAGTAAAAAGCAAATAATGAAAGCTAAGAACAAACTTTGGGAGTGGTGTCTGCGCTTGGAACATCATTTGTGCCCTGATTACTGTGGAGTGGTGGAACGCCGAAGGGTGATTGCCTTCGTCCTTTTGACTCTGGTAGAGATGCTCATTATTCCCTACCACTTCCTTTTGTTTTACATGATGAAAGCATGGGGGGGCATGTTCTGTAATGTAGCCCATACCCTCGCACTGGCGCTGCTGATGTATGTGGTGCTGAAGCGCAAGGTGGTATTCAAGACCGGCATCTCCCTGCTCTATATCCTCGTATTCGTGAAGCTGGCGATTGACAGTATGCTCTGTCTGCACTATCAGGGCGACCGGGACAACCTGAGCGTGATGAGCAATATCTTCATCATGTTTATCCTCGCCATTACCGCCCAGAGCCAGCAGCTCAACCGAACCTTTTTCGGCTTTACCATCGCTCTGCTGCCTGTGGTGGCGGTAGCCATCTCGCATACGCAGATCTCCGTGCTGCTCTTCAGCATCAAGGCTGTTCTGGTAGGTTTCCTGATGATCTTTTATGTCTGGCTCTATAACTGGGAACCAGTCATGGTCAAGGAACTCAGACAACCCAAGCAGCTTAGGGAAGAAGAGAGGAAGGCGCTGCACATGCTTGCCGATCTGAAGGATGAAGAGAAGGATATGGCGGTGAACCTGCTGAGCCGCCTGCGCCCGGAGCAGCAACAGAATATCCTGGAGCGTGCCGCAGAACAGTTGAAGACCAGCGAACTGAGCAAGAAGGCTTGGGATCTGGTATGTGCCGACCTCACCAACAGTGAGCGAGTGCTCTGCCAGATGGTACTGGAAGGCAAGATGCTGAAGGAAATCTGCAACGAACTGAACAAGAGTGAATCGAACATCACCAGCCAGCGTAGCCATATCCGCAAGAAACTGAATATGGACCGCAAGGACGACCTGCGACGTGAACTGGAAAAGCGCTTCTATGAAGCCAGAAATTCACTGGAAGCATAGTATAAACAATAGCAATCTTATTCTTCCATTCTGAGGAATGCCTTCGGCAGGTAATCGATGAGATCGCTGGCGATGAGGCTTTCCTTGCCCAGGTCCTTGATAGCGAGGTCGCCGGCAAGACCATGAAGGTACATACCGATGCGGGCAGCATCTGCCTGCTTGTAACCGCGAGCCAGAAGAGCGGTGATGATGCCTGTAAGCACATCGCCACTGCCCGCCGTAGCCATACCGCTGTTGCCCGTAGAGCAGAACTCCACCTTACCATCCGGATGACAGAGGGCAGAGAAATGTCCCTTCAGCAGGATGTAGCCGTGCAGACGGTCGGCAAGTTCGCATGCCTTGTAGAGGCGCTCGGTGCAGTTGCTGCTGGTGATGCCAGCCAGACGGTCAAGCTCCCTAGGATGTGGAGTGAAGATGAGGTTCTTAGGCAACTGCTGCATCCAGGCACGGTGACTGGCAAGGATGTTGAGTGCATCGGCATCCACCACTACCGGACAGGTGCATCTTCTGAGCTGGGCAATCAGGGCGATGGCTGTCGCCTCGCTGGTTCCCAGTCCCGGACCGATGCCCATGGCGTGGTAATCTTCCGTATCTACCGGTTCGCTGAAGATGGTTTCCTCCGTATCCATCTGCAGTACCGCCTCGGGCACGGAAATCTGCATGATTTCGTAGTTTCTCTTAGGCGTATGGGTAATCACCTTTCCCACACCTGTTCTGAGGCAGGCTCTGGTGGCAAGGACCGAAGCGCCCGACATGCCGTAGCTGCCTGCGATGAGGAGTGCCGTGCCCATACTGCCCTTGTGGGCGAAGTCGCCGCGAGGTTTCAGGAGCTGGCGGATGTCCTTCTCCTCAAGGATGCTGCAACGGCTCTCGGTGCGCTGGATGAACTCTGGAGAGAGTCGGATATCGAGCACCTTGATTCTGCCCAGGTACTGCTGATTGTCTGCCATCATCATCGACAGCTTCTTCTGCTGCAGGGTGAGGGTGAGGTCGGCACGGATGATGTTGGCGCTGATGTTGTAGGAATTGTCCTCGCTCATCAGACCGGAAGGCAGGTCGATGCTCACGATCTTTGCCGCACTCTGGTTGATGTATTTCACCATGGCAGCGAATCCGCCCGCCAGCGGCTTGTTGAGTCCGCTGCCGAAGAGGCCATCCACCACGAGCATTCCCGCCTCGAGCTGAGGAGGGTCGAAGTTGACGGTAACCTCTGTAAACTGCTTGACGCGCTTACCCTCGATGAGTCGTTTCTTGTTGGTGGCACAGTCGGCAGAAAGCTTGTTGTGCACATTGAACAGGAATACACTCACCCCATAGCCGTCTTCGCTGAGGAGGCGTGCCACGGCAAGTGCATCACCACCATTGTTTCCCGGACCGGCGAAGACCACGACCGGCGTTCTGTTAGACCATTCCTGCTCGATGGCACGGGTGAGCGCCTTTGCCGCCCTTTCCATCAGGTTGAGCGATGTGATCGGCTCATGCTCAATGGTGTATTTATCCAGCTCATGTATCTGAGCACTAGTGAATATTTTCATATATTAATGTATGTTATGTCCGATTATCTGATTATTTTAATGCAAAAGTACTAAAAAAAGTCGATGAATGGATGAAGTTTCACGATTTTTTCGTAATTTTGCAGAAAATATTATATCATCAAGACTATGGGCATAGTAAAAATCAAGGATAAGACCTTCAAGACCTCCATTCCAGAGGCAGATATTCTGAAGAAGGTACAGGTCGTTGCCGACCGATTGAACCAGGATTATGCGGACAAGACTCCGGTGTTCCTGGCTGTGTTGAATGGTTCGTTTATCTTCGCTGCCGATCTGATGCGAATGATTACGGTACCAAGCGAGATTTCTTTTGTGAAGTATGCTTCCTACGAGGGCACCAGTTCTACTGGCAGCATGAAGACCCTGATGGGGCTGAACCAGGATCTTACCGGTCGCCACGTGGTGATCGTGGAGGACATCGTGGATTCCGGCTTTACCATGTCTCACATGATCGAGGATCTGAAGAAGAAGAATCCAGCCAGCATCGAGATCTGCTCACTCCTCGTGAAGCCGGGCAATCTGAAGGTGGATCTGGACATCAACTATGCCGTAATGGAAATCCCTAACGATTTCATCGTGGGATATGGATTAGATTATGACCAAGAAGGCAGAAACCTCCGCGACATCTACACGATTGTAGAAGAATAGGGGGGAAGCATGTGGGAGAAAATTAGTGATTATTGCTTGGATGTCTCCAAGTATCTTATAACAGCAGCGTTTATAACGACTTTTGTTGGTGATATTGGGGAAGAACTTCATTGGCTTATTTATCTGATTAGCTTTATCTTGGCAGTGGGGCTTTTTTGGGTCGCTCTGTATTTTGACAAGAAAGGTAAGAAAGAGAAAGAAGAAAGACGTAAAAAATATACTAAGTTTAATAATAAAAATAGGAGGATATAAGTATGAACACTTTAATCTTTTTAGGTATGTTCACTGTTTTCTTTGGTGTAACGATTGCTATACTTTTGTCTCCTTGGGGGCAGAAATGGATGAATGAATATTAATTTCTGACACAACATAAAACAATTTATATATATTAAGGTAAAAATGAAAAATATCGTAATTTTCGGTGCTCCAGGTGCTGGTAAGGGTACACAGAGCGACAAGATGATCGAGAAGTATGGTCTCGGTCACATTTCAACAGGTGACGTTCTTCGTAACGAAATCAAGAATGGTACAGAGCTCGGCAAGACTGCCAAGGGCTATATTGACAATGGTCAGTTGATTCCAGACGAGTTGATGATCGACATCCTCGCAAGCGTATATGACAGCTTCGGCAAGGATCACGCAGGTGTGATCTTCGACGGTTTCCCACGTACCACTCCACAGGCTGAGGCTTTGAAGAAGATGCTCTCTGAGCGTGGTCACAAGATCGCTGCCATGATTGAGCTTGCCGTTCCAGAGGATGAGTTGATGGCTCGTCTGCTCAACCGCGGTAAGTTGAGTGGCCGTTCTGATGACAACGAGGAGACTATCAAGAAGCGTCTCAACGTATATCATACACAGACAGCTCCTCTCATCGACTGGTATGAGAAGGAGGGTATCCACCACCACATCGAGGGTCTCGGAACTGTAGATGAGATCTTTGCTCGTGTTTGCAATGTGATCGACAACTTGTAATCAAGATATAATAATCTTCCCCGCAAGGCTGCGGGGAAGATTTATTCGTTAAATAATAAAAGAAAAATCAATGGCTGAATCCAATTTCGTAGATTATGTAAAGATCAACTGCCGCTCTGGTAAGGGTGGTAAAGGCTCCATGCACCTGCGCCACGTGAAGTACCAACCGAATGGTGGACCTGACGGTGGCGATGGCGGACGTGGAGGAAGCATCTATCTTCGCGGCAACCACAACTACTGGACCTTGCTGCATCTGAAGTATCAGCGCCACTTCTTCGCCGAGCATGGTGGCAATGGAGGACGTGACAAGTGCCACGGCACTGATGGTAAGGACATCTATATCGATGTGCCTTGCGGTACCGTGGTGTATAATGCCGAAACCGGTAAGTTCGTCTGCGACGTGGCTTACGACGGTCAGGAAGTACTGCTCCTGAAGGGCGGACGCGGCGGACTGGGCAACTTCCAGTTCCGTACCTCTACCAACCAGGCTCCACGCTATGCGCAGCCAGGTGAGCCGATGCAGGAGATGACCATCATCATGGAGCTGAAGCTCCTTGCCGATGTGGGTCTTGTGGGGTTCCCTAATGCCGGAAAGTCAACCCTGCTCTCTGCCGTATCCAGTGCCCGTCCAAAGATAGCCAACTATCCGTTTACCACCCTTGAGCCATCGCTGGGAATCGTTGATTACCGCGACCATCAGAGTTTCGTGATGGCAGATATCCCGGGTATCATCGAGGGAGCAAGCGAAGGAAAGGGCTTGGGACTGCGATTCCTGCGACACATCGAGCGCAACTCGCTGCTCCTCTTCATGGTTCCAGGCGATACCGACGACATCAAGAAGGAATACGAGGTGTTGCTGGGCGAGTTGAAGAACTTCAACCCTGAGATGCTCGACAAGCATCGCGTGCTCGCCATCACCAAGTGTGACCTGCTGGACGAGGAGCTCATCGAGATGCTGAAGGAGACCCTGCCAACCGATCTTCCGGTGGTATTCATCTCATCAGTTACCGGACAGGGCATCCAGGAACTCAAGGATGTGCTTTGGAAGGAGTTGAATTCAGAGAGCAACAAGCTGCAGGAGATTACTTCAGAAGATACCCTCGTTCACCGTGACAAGGATATGAGCCGCTTCCAGCAGGAACTCGAGGCTGAGGGAGAGGACGTCGTGGAGTATATCGACGAGGATGAAATCGAAGATGTAGATGACTTAGATGATTTCGAATATGAATAAGGAATATCATATCGCTGAGGGCGTCACTGCTTTCTCTACCACCCGAAAGGGAGGAGTGAGCCAGGGCAACTACAGCGAATTCAATATCAATGACTATTGCGGCGACTGCGCCGAACACGTGGCAGAGAACCGCAGGAAGCTGGCGGATGAGCTGGGCATAAGCATCGACCATATCATCCTGCCGCATCAGGTGCATGGAGTAGAGGTCCGTCAGGTGGCAGGAGATTATTTCTCAATGCCTGAGAACATCCGCAAGATGATTCTCGAGGGCGTAGATGCCGTGATGACCAATGAGAAGGGCGTATGCATAGGCGTTTCCACCGCCGACTGCATCCCAATCCTGCTCTACGACGAGGAGCACCATGCCGTGGCAGCCATCCATGCCGGATGGCGAGGCACGCTGGCACGCATCGTCCACAAGACCATCCAGGAAATGGCTTTCGCCTATCATACGGAGCCAAAGAAGCTGAAGGCAGTGATTGGTCCGGGTATCTCGCTGGAGCATTTCGAGGTAGGCGATGAGGTGTATGAGGCTTTCGAGCAGGCAGCCTTCCCAATGGAAGAGATTGCCGAGCAGCGCCCCAATGCCGCCTTCTCGGTAGATATTGCCGAGCGTGAGCGCCTGGCTGCAGAAGGAAACATCGTGCAGCCGCTGAAGTGGCACATCAACCTGCCGCTCTGCAACAAGCAGATCCTGCTGCATTGCGGTGTGGCTGAGGAGAATATCCAGGATTGCGGCATCTGTACCTTTGCCCATAGCGACGAGTTCTTCTCGGCAAGAAAGCTGGGCATTGAGAGTGGCAGAATCTATACCGGCATTCTGATGAAGTAAGTTTTCAAGATAACATCCATTTTTCTCTTTTCTATGAACGAAGAGGGAAAAATGGATGTTTTTATGTTTTAAGATTTAATGGTTAAATTTAAAAAATGAATCTAAAAGAATAGAGAATGATTGTAAACAGAAGATTAAGAAGAAGAATCGGGCTGGTTGCCGTCTCGGGAATGCTGATGCTTTCGCTGAGCAGTTTCATGCCCGCCAAGAATGAGTTTACTGCCGCCGAGCAACAGCAGGTGAGCATCGCAACGCCAGGTCTCTTTGCCCAGAGTCAAGCCTTCAATGTTGACTTTGAGATATTCCGTGCCAAGGAATATTCATTCCCGCTTCCTGTGGGCAAGGCTAGCCTTATCAATGGCAACAGCGTGATGCGCATCTCTACTGCCAAGGGCGATGCAGTGAAGGCGATGTTTGATGGTTATGTGCGTCTCTCGCGCAAGACCGAATCGATGGGCAACGTGATCGTGATCCGCCATGACAACGGTCTGGAAACCGTGTATGCCAACAATGCCGAGAACCTGGTGAAGGTGGGACAGTCGATAGATGCCGGACAGACCATCGCCATCGTGGGCACCCGAGAGGGAGAGACCTTTTGCGATTTCTCCATCATGGTGAACGGTGCGCGCATCAACCCGGAAACCATCATCGAACTGAAGAGCCATAAGCTCCGCCGACAGACCGTGCAGTTCCGCAAGGAGGGCAACCGCATCGGCATCAAGGTGATTGGTGGCAAGGACTCCTCCGTTTCCAAGAACGATAAGAATGATAGAAACAATAAGGAAACAAATAAGAAATCGGGAAGCAGCCGTGGCGATCATGCCATGACTCTCGACCCTGACGAGGTGTACGACCCGTTTACCATCACCAACACCTTCCGTCTCGATTTGGAGAAGATAGAGGAGAAGGCATGGGCATATCCATTGCCTGATGCCCGTGTCATCAGTCCATACGGAGGTGCCCGCCGTCACTCGGGTGTGGATTTGAAGACCAAGCCTAACGATGAGATTTATGCCGCCTTCGATGGCGAGGTGGTTGCCTCGGGACCTTACTACGGCTATGGCAACTGCATTCGCATCAAGCATGCCTACGGCTTGGAAACGCTCTATAGCCATCAGAGTAAGAACATGGTGAAGAAGGGTGATAAGGTGAAGGCAGGCCAGGTAATCGGTCTTACGGGCCGCACTGGCAGGGCCACCACAGAGCATCTCCATTTCGAGGTGTCTTTCGACGGCAAGCGCCTGGATCCAGCCATCATCTTCGACCACAGCAATCATAAGCTCAAGGCAGCCACCCTGCATCTTACCAAGGGCAAAGGCGTAAAGAGCGTGAAGAACTAGAAATAGCGAAAATTACTCCTGTTAATCGAAAAATTCCACCCGTTTGGATGATCAAAAGCCATCAGATGCAAGTTTTTACGAATTGCACCATGGGTTTTTATCATCTGAACGGGTTTGTATTTTAAAAAATGCTATCTTTGCAGCATCACTTAAAATATAAATGATAATATGAAGAAATATCTTATAGCACTCGTTCTCTGCGTGCTTGCTCTTAAGGCAAGTGCACAGGTCTTTACAGCCGAACAGATCGAGAGATACGCCAAGGACAAGTATGGCGATAACTGGACAGAGGCTGCCGGAAACCTGAGCAAGGAAGTAGCTCTGGACAACAAGAACCGCCTGCACTATCAGGAGGTCATCGCCTGTGCGGGTCAGTCGAAGGCTGAAATTTTCAAGAAAGCCCTCGAATGGTTCAACCGTGCATTTAAAAGTAAGGATACCCACGGCGTAATCCGAGAGCAGAATGTCGAACAGGGACTCATCATCACCCAGGCTTATATCGAGAACATTGCCCGACAGAATGCCGGAGTCAACCATTATCAGGTGGATATGATGCCGTATATCCGTGTGGACGTGAAGGAGGAGAAGGCAAGGGTGAGCGTCTATATGGACAGCTACGAAGTGACCGTAAAATCGGGCGGCGGATGGACAAGTGCCATCGCCAGTGTGCTCGCCGCGGCTGCTACCGGTGAGGCGGATGATGACGAGGTGGTGAGCAAGGATGAGGTGTGGAACATCAGTTCCTGCTATCCTTATGTAGAAAAGGACAAACATAAGCTGGCGTCGAGCAAGGCTTTCGTGATGGCTTCGGCTTTCCAGAACTCCATTATCGACATTCTGAAAGAGGCGCTTCTTGCTGATTCTTCCGACGGATTCTCGGACGACTGGTAAATGGGGAGTTAGAGGGAAGTTAAGGAAAGTTAGAGGGAAGTTAAAGGAAATCTATCAAACTCTATATATATAAAAGGTGTAAACATCAAAACCGCTAGTGTATGAAATGGAAGAATATCATGATGATGGTGATGATGGCAGCAGGATGTTGGTTCTCGCTACCTGTCCACTCTCAGAGAATCTCTGTGGGCAAGAAAGGACTGGTGAAGGTAATGAGAACCGACTCCACCTGTGCCCAGGAATTTGTAAGGGATGAGCATCAGGCTGTTGCTACCCGGAAGACGGTGCAGGCAGCGGGAGCCCACGAAGGCATGAATACGCTGGCAAGCTATCTGAAATCGGACGTGGATCTGAACATTCCCGTTTCGAAGGTGAAGCAGGAGAAGACCTTTGCCGTAATCATCGCCAACGAGAATTACCAGGAGGAAGTGAACGTGGAGTTTGCCCTCAACGATGGTATGGCTTTCAGGGAATACTGTGTCAAGCTGCTCGGCATTCCGGAAAGCAACCTGCATGTCCGCAAGGATGCCACCCTCAACAATATGCTGGCGGAAATCAACTGGATGCAGAACATCGCCAAGGCGTATGGGGCTGAGGCTAGATTCATCTTCTATTATGCCGGACATGGAATGCCCGACGAGAGTAACGGCACTTCCTATCTTCTGCCCGTAGATGGCAAGAGTAATATTCCGGCAACGGGTTACAGTATGAGCAGGCTGTATGCTGAACTCAACGGTCTGAACGCAGCCTGCGTAACGGTGCTGATGGATGCCTGCTTCAGTGGCAGCAAACGAGGCGAGGGTATGCTGGCTTCTGCCAGAGGCGTGGCACTCAAGGCGAAGGCTGAGGCTCCGAAGGGCAACATGCTCGTGATGACGGCTGCCCAGGGTAGCGAGACGGCTTATCCCTACAAGGAGAAGAAGCACGGACTCTTTACCTATTTTCTCCTGAAGAAACTGCAGGAGAGTAAGGGCAAGGTTACCTATGGCGATCTCTTCGACTATGTGAAGACGAATGTGGCGCAGAAGTCGGTAGTGGTGAATGAGAAGAGTCAGACGCCAACCATAGCCGTATCGGGCGACCTGGTTTCCACCTGGCAGGGCATCAGGCTCAATGAAGACTGATGTCTGAAATACGAAAAAATCCCCATTGACTGGACTGCTCCTGTCGATGGGGATTTACTTTTTATTCTCAGAAGATGCAGTGGTCATCTTTTCTCAGAAGATTTATCAATCCTCTTTACTCTGGAGAAAAGAATTACTTCTTCTTCTGCGATTTACGGTTGGCTCTCTGTTGGCGATACTTTGCCTTCTGACGGGCAGAGCCGCTTCCGTGAGCACCCGTGATGTACTTCTTCTTCTTGGCCTTGGTCTTCACCTTGTCGTCGTCGTCCTTCTTCGGACCGCCGCCGCCCTTGAAAACCATACCACCCATGATAATATCGTCAATATCGCTCATATACCTTTTATATTATATAAATTAATGATGGAAGAGGCGAACGTGAGTAAACGCCATGGCGATGCCGTACTTATCGCATGTATCGATAACATTATCGTCACGGATGCTACCGCCTGCTTCTGCAATGTATTCTACACCACTCTTGTGAGCACGCTCAATGTTGTCGCCGAATGGGAAGAAAGCATCGCTACCTAAAGATACACCCTTGTTCTGGGCAATCCAAGCCTTCTTCTCCTCGCGGGTCAGTGGCTCAGGCTTCTCTGTGAAGAACTGCTCCCATACGCCATCCTGCAATACATCCTCCCACTCGTCAGAGATATAGACATTGATGGTATTGTCGCGGTCGGCACGGCGAATCTTCTCCTTGAAAGGCAGGTTCATCACCTTAGGACACTGGCGCAACCACCACTCATCAGCCTTGGAACCAGCCAGACGGGTACAGTGGATACGGCTCTGCTGACCGGCACCGATACCGATAGCCTGACCATCCTTCACGTAGCATACAGAGTTACTCTGAGTATATTTCAGGGTGATGAGCGAGATAATCAGGTCGCGTTTAGCCTCTGCAGTGAAGTTCTTGTTCTTGGTAGGGATATCCTCGAAGAGAGCTGGATCATCGAGCTTCACCTCGTTGCGTCCCTGCTCGAAGGTAACACCGAATACCTGCTTGTGCTCGATAGGAGCTGGCACGTAGTCTGGATCAATCTGAATGACGCAGTAGGTACCCTTGCGCTTCTCCTTCAACACCTTGATAGCCTCAGGGGTAAAGCCTGGAGCAATCACGCCATCGCTTACCTCACGCTTGATGAGGAGAGCAGTAGCCTCATCGCATACATCGCTCAGGGCAACAAAGTCACCGTAAGAGCACATGCGGTCTGCACCACGAGCACGAACATAAGCGCAAGCCAAAGGAGAAAGTTCAAAATCTACGTCATCGCAGAAGTAAATCTTCTTCAATGTGTCGCTCAGTGGCAAGCCGATGGCAGCACCAGCAGGAGAAACATGTTTGAAACTAGCGGCAGCAGGCATTCCTGTAGCTGCCTTCAGTTCCTTGACCAATTGCCAAGAGTTGAAAGCATCCAGGAAGTTGATGTAGCCAGGACGGCCGTTGATAACTTCGATAGGCAGTTCCCTTCCGTCATCCATATAGATGCGAGAAGGCTTCTGATTCGGATTGCATCCGTACTTAAGTGCTAATTCTTTCATCTTAATTAAGAAATGTATTTAGAATTTGGTTGCAAAATTACAAAAAAAATATGAGAAAACCATTTTTTTCGTGCGAAATTCAAAAATAATCTCCCAAACATGACTCCGTTTCAAAAATATTGTGTACTTTTGCCCGCAGTTAGGAATGAAAAATGAAAATTTGAGAAATTAAAGGAATTGAGAATTTGAGGAAGGATAATCACAATGAAAAATGATTTGAAAATCCTCGCTGTAGCTTTGGAGAAGAAGCTAGGCAGGGAACACCTGCAGCACGAAGAGAAGCATAGAAACAACAAGTTGCTGCACAAGGTGTGGGAGATAATGAAAGGAAAGGAGAAACCTTCACAGCAGACACTCAACCGTCTGGCATTGCTTGCCGGATTCCAGAGCTGGGCTGATCTGCAGGGCGCATTGCACGGCACCGATGACGGGCTGACCAACTACAGCGCCGGAGAATAAGGAAATGCAGAAAGGGCATCCAATCGTGAGATCGGATGCCCTTTTTCTGATTCTAATTTTTAATAGGTAACTAAGAAAATTACTCAGCGCTCTTAGCGATGGTCTTCTTCTCAGCGATACGAGCCTTCTTACCTGTGAGCTTACGCAAGTAGTACAACTTAGCGCGACGTACCTTACCGTGCTTGTTCACCTCGATAGAATCGATAGCTGGTGACTCGATAGGGAAGATACGCTCTACACCTACAGTACCTGACATCTTACGAACGGTGAAACGCTTCTTGTCACCATGACCAGAGATCTTGATAACTACACCACGATAGAGCTGGATACGCTCCTTAGTACCCTCGACGATTTTGTAAGCGACTGTGATAGTGTCACCTGCCTTGAACTCAGGGAACTTCTTGCCGGTTGCAAATGCTTCTTCAGCAACTTTAATCAAATCCATTTTTTTGTATAAAATTAAAAATTGTTTGTCGTTCCAACGCAACATGGACGAGCAACACTTCTGCCCAGACAACAGCGGTTACGCCGAAAAGCGGGTGCAAAGTTACGACTTTTTCTCGTATCTCGCAAATTTTCAGTGGGTTTCTTCTCTTTTTCCCCTTCTTTTTTTGTTTTCTTTACTAATGAAACGTTTTTTTCTCGCCTTTTTCGTTTTTTTCGCCGATTTATTTTGTATCTTTGCATCCCGAAATTAGAATATTGTAAAAGGTATGAAGAAAAAGAATAGTATGCAGATGATGCTTGCCTCCATGGCTCTGATGCTGATGGCAAGTCCGGCCTTTGCCCAGAAATTCAAGGTGGCAAAGGTGGAGAGAACCCGTATATTGGTAGATAAAAAATGGGATGCACGGCCTGATGCTGAGGCTGCGAAGTTCATCGCCCCTTATCAGCACAAGGTGGATAGCATCATGGGACCTGTAGTGGGATCCGTGGCTCATGATATGACCCGCCATCGCCCTGAGAGCGAGTTGAGTAATCTGCTTTCTGACATCCTGGTATGGGGTGGCAGACAGTTTAATGAGCAGCCTGTCTTCTCGGTGTATAACATGGGTGGCATCCGTGCCGACTTTGCCAAGGGCGATATCAACGTAGGCGATGTGAGCGAGGTGGCTCCTTTCGAGAACAAGATCTGTTTCCTCACGCTTACCGGCGAGAAGGTGCTTGAACTCTTCCAGCAGATAGCCCACCGTGGCGGCGAGGGTGTGAGCCATGCCGTAAGAATGGTTATCACCCGCGACGGAAAGCTGAAGGGCGTAACCCTGAACGGAGAACCTGTCGATCCAGCCAAGAGCTATCGCATAGCCACCCTTGATTATCTTGCCGAGGGCAACGACCAGCTTGTAGCCTTCAAGAGCGGTACCGATGTGGTGGCTCCTAAGGCGAAGGAGAACAATGTGCGCTACATCATCATGGACTATTTCCGTGAGATGAAGGCGCAGGGCAAGGTAGTGGAATCAAGAGTAGAAGGCCGCTGCGTAGTAGAATAGGGGGAACGAAGGTTTCCGGGGATTTGCAATCCCTGGAATGCAGATAGACTAACTAAATAAGTACAGAAATGAAACATACATTATTATATATAGCGCTGGCGCTGGCATCATTCACGCTGCAGCCGGCAACAGTACAGGCTAAAGTCCTGAAGGATTCAAAGGCCAAGAAGGAGGCAAAGGCGCAGAAGACTCCAAAGGTAGTGAAGCAGCTCGTGGTGCTCCATACCAATGATACCCACTCCTGCGTGATGCCTTACAATCCGAATCTCGCAGATACAGCCATAGCAAACCGTGGAGGCTACCTCCGCCGTGTGGTAATGATCAAGCAGGAGCGCAGTCTGAATCCTGATCTTCTGCTCTTCGACAGTGGCGATTTCTCTCAGGGATCTCCTTACTATTCACTCTTCAAGGGTGATGTAGAGGTAGGATTGATGAACGAGATGAAGTATGATGCAGCCACCATCGGCAACCATGAGTTCGATTACGGCATGGACAATATGGTGCGTCTCTTCAAGATGGCAAAGTTCCCGATCGTTTGTGCCAACTACGATTTCACCGGCACCGAGCTGGCGGATATTGTGAAGCCATACGTGATATTGCATCGCAAGGGACTCAAGATTGGCGTCTTCGGACTGGCTCCGCAGCTTGCCGGCTTGGTGATTGAGAAGAACTACGGTTGCATCCAGTACCTGGATCCTATCCAGAAGGCGAACGAGATGACAGAGATCCTGAAGAAGAAGGAGAAGTGTGATGTCATCATCTGCATCTCTCATCTGGGCTGGAATATAGACGGCACGGATGATACCGAGGTGATTGCTGCATCCCGCAATATCGACCTGGTATTGGGAGGTCACAGCCACAGCCTCTTCCAGACGCTGAAGTACAGAACAGATCTTGATGGCAAGCAGGTGCCTGTAGATCAGAACGGCAAGGGCGCCATCTGGGTCGGCAAAATGACATTGGATATCGTAAAGAATAAATAAGGCTTCCCGAAGGAAGGTATAAAACAAAAAAGGCTCCTCATTGCGAGGAGCCTTTCTTGTTTTATACCTTTCTTCAAGGAGTTTTTTCTGTTTTGATATTTGAAAGTTCTTATTCCTTGTTGGAAGAAGCATAGAGACCGATGCAGGCTCCGATGAAGCCGCCGCTCTTCTGGGTGCTCAGGTTGCTGGCATCCACACCTTTGGCGAGCAGCTGCCAGTCGCCACCTTCCTCTGCATAATAGAAATCGTAATATCTATCATGACCTTCAATCTTCAGCTTCAGTTTGCCTGCCTTGATAGGAGCTGAGGCGATAGTGGCGTTGTTCTTCTCGGCACGGGTCAGGGTAATCATCAGCTTGTCCTTCTTCATGGTCTTGCCCAGTACGAAGTTGTGATCTTCCTTCTGGAGAAGTGCCAAACCTGCAATCTCCTTGTCGTTGCGAGGAGTGAAGTTGATTTCTGTCTCGGCAGTGAAGGTTCCGTGCTGCTGGCGAGCCCAGATGGCAGACATCGGTTCACGCTTGTAGATATTGCCCGGCAAGAGATTGAACTTCAATTTGCCGTTTTCTACCTTATAGCAATCTGTAAAGTCGCGGAGGAACATCCACCGAGGATTCAGATCCTTCAAACCTGCTCCATTGTCTGCTGTATCAAAATTATCCACGTAAGAGAAGTTTCCTGAGAACTCATTCTTTTCAGTTGGTTTCAAGCCAGCCTTCTCTCCAACGGTAGAGATAGGAGTATTCTTGGCAAGAATCTCTGGCCAGCCCTTCTTCCAGGTTACCGGCAGGAGATAGGTGTCGCGGCCTGTATTGTACATATCCTCCTCGTAAGGACGGCAAGCCAGGAATACAGCCCACCAGTTACCCTTGCCATCTTCTACGATGTCGGCATGGCCGGCACTTGATACAGGGTCCTTGCGGTTAGGATCGAGTCCGGTACGCTGGGTAAGGATAGGGTTGTTTGGGCATTCCTCCCAAGGACCCATTGGGTTCTTGGCGCGGAGAATCACCTCGCTATGCCAACCGCCTGTACCACCCTCGGCACACATCAGATAATAGAACTTGCCCTTTTTGAAGAGGTGAGGACCCTCAATCCAGATAGGACGAGCCTCTACATGGGTTCCTCCACGGAGAATCTCCTTGAAATCGCCCTTGATGCTATCGCCCTTTACGTCGAATTCGAAGCAGCGGATAGCACGCTGACCCTCATAGTCGGCACCACCAGCTACCGGACCGTTATGCACGATGTATCCCTTTCCGTTGTCATCGAAGAAGAAGCTTGGGTCGATGCCGTCAATCTTCTTCAGATAGATAGGCTCGCTCCAGCCCTTGGATGGGTCCTTGGACTTGACGAAGAAGTTTCCGGCTCCCACGTTGGTGGTGATCATATAGAAGGTCTTGTTCTTCTTGTTGTAGCTGATGGCTGGTGCGAAGATGCCGGCTGATACTTGCTGTCCCTTCAGAGGCACCTGCGATTGGCGGGTGAGCACATGGCCGGCTGGAGTCCAGTTTACCAAATCCTTGCTGGTAGAGAGAGGCACACCTGGGAAGAAGGTGAAGGAAGAATTCACCAGATAATAGGTGTCACCTACGCGGCAGAGAGATGGGTCGGGATAGAATCCTGCCAATATAGGGTTGTAGTACTGATGCGTCTTGTCTATCTGGACATTGAATCGGGCATCATTGCCGGCATACTTGAAGTAGTCGAAGTCTGCTGTCTGTGCCTGCGCTCCTGCAGCAAGCATCATCGAAAGCGATAAGATTGCTAATTTCTTCATTATGATAGTTGATTTTTAAAGATTATACAATAAGATAAAAAAATGCAGCGGAAAACCAGGGATGAGAATCCATACTGGTTTTTCCGCTGCAAAGTTACGGCTTTATTTGCAATCTTTCATTGTGAAATGTAACCAAGACTTTTTTCAAAGTTTCATAAAGCTTTGTTTTTGTTACATATTCTTTTTTCTATTGTGTATCATCTTTATTTCTTCATGGCATTCTGCATGTATTCTCTAGGAGAACAGCCATAGAGGTTCTTGAACATGGTGCTGAAACTTGCGGAATTGGAGAAACCGCAAGCGTACATCACTTCAGTGATGCTTTGCTTGCCATCCTTGAGCAATTTGGCTGCCTGCTGCAGACGGATGTTGCGGATGAAGCTGTGTGGCGTCTGATTGGTCAGCTCCTTCATCTTGCGGTGCAGGTGTACACGACTGATGCCCACCTTCTGTGCTATCATGTCCACACTCAGGTCGGAATCGTTGATGTTTTCGTTGATAACCTCCATCACCCGTTGCATCAGGGAATTGTCTGGTGTCTGCATTTCTATCTGTTCTACCTGGTGATTCTGGCTTTCATTGCCTGTAAACTTATTGCGCAAAGTGCGTCGCACGGTGAGCAGGTTGATGATGTTGCGGTGCAGAATGTCCATGTTGAACGGCTTCAGAATGTAGGCATCGGCACCGGTCTGCAATCCTTCCAGCTGGTCTTCCTCTCTACTCTTGGCAGTGAGCAGGATGATAGGCACATCGTTGGTGTTGATGTTTGATTTCAGCTTGGCGCAGAGGGTGGTTCCATCCATTTCCGGCATCATGATGTCGCTGATGACAAGGTCTGGCTTATTCTTCAGAATCTCGTTCAGTGCCACCTTTCCGTTAGGGTATGTGCGAATCTTGAAGTCGCTGGAGAGCTGTGCTTTCAGGTATTCCTGAATATCCTCTTCGTCTTCCACAATCACGATTTCTGCCTTGGCTCCCTTGGCAGAGGCTGGGGTAGTATCGGAATTGTTCAAGGTTTCGGCTGGTTGGGCATTGTTTTCTGCCAGCTGTTCTTCCTGTTCTGCTTCAGCAAGTTCATTATTCTGCTCTTTCTTCATCTCTTCTTCCTCGATGATCTCTTCTGGTTTGAGATGCTCCTTGCCCAATGGAATACGGATGATGAACTCGCTTCCGTGCTCAAACTTGCTTCCCTTCTCGCCCTCGTTGTTGCGGGCAGAGATGGTGCCGTAGTGCAGTTCCACGAGCGAACGGGTGAGGTCGAGACCGATGCCCGTACCGACGTTGCGGTCGTTAGGGTCGGCAGGGGTCTGGTAGAAGCGCTGGAAGATGGTTTCCAGCTTATCCTTCGGGATACCGATGCCGCTGTCCTTGATGCTGATGTAGGCATGGTGGCCGGTGTGGGTGAGCGAGAGGAGGATGTGGCCTGCCGTAGGGGTAAACTTGAAGGCATTCGAGAGGGTATTAATTATCACCTTGTCGAAGTTGTTGCGGTCTATCCATACTGGAAGCTCTTCGCAGTCATGCTGGTATTCGAAGTCGATGCTCTTGGCAATGGCTTGCTGCTTGAAAAGGTCGTATTCTTCATTGATGAACGAAACCATATCAGTCTTGCACATACGCATTACCATCTGTCCCTTGTCAATCTTTCTGAGGTCCATCATCTGGTTGATGAGGTGAAGGATACGTTCCGAGTTCTTTCGGATAATCTCGTAGATGCCTTGACGGTGAGGCTCCTTGTCTTCCTTGATCAGGGAGAGCAATGGGGTGATAATCAGTGTCAATGGCGTACGGATTTCGTGACTGATGTTCATGAAGAACTTGATCTTCGCCTCGCCCATCTCTTCGGCGTGGATGTGCTGCTGCAGGATGAGCTGGTCTTCCATCTGGCGCTTGCGGTGGCGCAGGTAGAGCATGATGGCTGCTATGAGGAGCAGCAGATAGAAGAGCTTTGCCCAGATGCTGGCATACCAGGCTGGGTGAACGATGATGGTGAACTCCTTCACCGGTGTTTCGTAGCCGTTGCAGATGGCCTTGATGCGGTATTTGTAGCTGCCGGGAGCCATGTGCGAGAAGGCAAGTTCGTTCTGCCCGGCTGGCACGGTGCGCCAGGCATCGCCGTTGATGCTGTAGGCGTATCTTATCTGCTCCACATTATTATAGGTGAGGGTAGAGAGCTGCAGGGAGAAGGTGTTGTCATCGTGCGAGAGATTGAACTCCCGTGCCACAGTTACCCAGCTGTCCGTGATGGTATAGCTGCCCGACTCCATGCCTGGGGTCACTGCCTTGTTGTTGACCACGAAGCCCGAGATAACCACCTTTGCCTGCCATGGGTGCTGCTTTACCCGGTCGGCCTGGAACCAGTTGATTCCGCCAGAGCCACCCATCAGAATCACCTTCTTATCCTGGGTGGTGCATACGGAAGCATCGCTGAACTCGTTGCTCTGCAGTCCGCTTTCGGTATAAAACCTGATGATGCTGCCATCCTTGGGGTTCAGCATGTTGAGTCCGCTGTTTGTACCCAGCCATATTTTGCCCTTGTTGTCTTCTGTAATACTCGCCACACCGTTGTCGGTGAGTCCTTGGGCTGTGGAATAATGTTTAGGCTCTATTCCCTTTCTGAAGTCAAAGCAGAAGACTCCATCCTCGGTGCCATACCATACGTGGTCTTTGCTATCTACAAACACGCAGTGCGAAAAACTGTTCTTGTTCAGGCAGTTGATGCCCTTGAAGGTGGAAACCCAGCTGTTTCGCTTGCGGTCGAGGCACGCCAGTCCCACAGAGGTGGCTATATACACGTGGTTGCCATCCTTTGATAAGGCCATCTTGATGAGGTAATCGTTGGACAGGCTGTTGACCTTGAGGTTGTTATCTGCACCATATTTAGCCTTGTAGTTCCTTCGGCTTCCGTCTTTCTGCAGGCAGAAGAGACCTTCGCCCATGGTGGCTATCCAGATGTTGCCCTGTGGGTCTTGCTTGATATCGAAGATGCCCACCGACTTGCTGATGCCTAAATCAACAGGGTGGAAGCTTCCGGCTGCATCCATATAGCCCAGACCGTCGGTATAGGTTCCCACCCAGGTTCTGCCCTGCTGGTCCTTACAGAGGGTGAGCACGGTGCTTTGGTTCAGGAAATGCCCCTCTACGCTGCGGGTTGCTATATTAAATAGGTATAGGCCATCCTTGTCGGTACCCACCCACACCTGGTTGCCCTGGTTGATGCTGAGGCTGGTAACGCAGTTTTCGCCAATCACGTTGCGGTTGCCCAGGCGGAAGCCCATGTAGTTGAAGTCGTTCTGTATGTTGCTCTGCATGAACACACCTTTCTGCAGCATACTCACCCAGATGTTGCCCTGATAGTCTTCTATGATGCTGGTTACCTTGCTCTTGGCCAGGTTCACCAGTCGGCTGAAGAGAGGGTTATCCTGCAGGAATCCGGTCTGAGGGTCATATACATAGATGCCCAGTCCGTCGCAGCCGATATAGAGCTTGTTGTTGCGGCTGATATAGATGTTGTCGATGGGCAGGTTTCCGATGTTGCTGATTCGGGTAAAGACGTTGCTTCCTGCCCTGAGCAGATGTACGCCCTGGTTCTTGCTGGCGAGATAGATGTTGCCCAGGGCGTCCTGCTGGATATCCTGTGCGTCCACGCCTTCGGTACCGGCAAAGTGGGAGGTGACTCTACCGTTTGTTTCCTTGCGGTAGAGTTTTCCGTCTTCGGTGATGATCCAGAGTTTGCCCCGTTTATCTTCCAGGAGTTTGTGGATATATTTCAGTTTTTCCACCTCTCCCTTCATGGCATGGCATTTTTGTTCATCCTGCTTTTTGAGCATGATGCCATAACCGGATGTAGCCACGGCTATGTCTTTATTCTTTAGGGGATATACCTGCTTTACGTAGGTGGCGAGTTCTTCGCCTTTGGAATCGAGCATAGGGATTTTTAGGAATTCGCTTCCCGTAAATTCCAATAGAGAGTTGTTGGTACCTAGCAGGATATGTTCCTTCTCGTCTTGAGCAATGCTAATGATGTAGTTGCTGTTGAGACCTAAAAAATTTGACATATCCTTCTTTATTACGTTGATGTGGTAACCATCGTAGTTGTTCAAGCCGTTGCGGGTGGCTATCCAGATGAATCCGCTCTTGTCCTGGAATACCTGCGTGGCGAGGTTGCTCGAGAGCTGATTGTCCGTGTTGAAGAGTTTGCCGCTCTGTGCCCATGCCTGGATGGAGAAGAGGCAAATCATCATCGTGATGATTAATTGGCTTATAGTTTTCATGTCTCTTGTTTATATTTATAGTGTTATTTTCTGCTTGCAAAAGTACGATTTTTAGTTGGAATATCCCAATAATTCTTTCTTTTTTTGATTACAGGAAACAAATAATATGCCTTTGGGTGTTTATTATCAGGTGATGTTACATGACGGAAAGTATATGTTGCACGACTAAACTCTTCATAAACTATCGGTTACGCAGGATAAAGCCTGTTTCCCGATTTTCTGATACCTTTGCACCATCAAAAAGAGTCAATTTTGCATTGGCATTAGGTTATGTTTATTGTGAAATATGCGAAACAGTAGTTTTTTGAATGCTTTTAGTTAGAATGGTTTTAGTTAGTTTGATGTTTTTTTAAGAAAATTAGGTTGATTGCATTTGAGTTCAATTTAAAAATGAACATATTTATGATTGAAAAGATCATGATTAATTGGTTTTCTAGGAATGGTGCGTAGGGATACGCGCCATTCTCTTTAAAGGTAACTAAGATTGTTTTTCGGGCTTAATAATTAATTGACAATTTGGAAAAGTGATAAAATCTAAAAATAAAATAACATGAACAGAACGAATATTTTCATATCCCTGGCTCTTGCAATGTTTGCAATGGTGGGGAATGCGGCTGCCAGTCAGGCTGACCCGCAAGCTGACGGAAATTTGCCGGCTCTGCGTGTAGAAGGCAAGAATCTGGTTGATGCCAACGGCAAGACCGTGGTGCTGCATGGTGTGATGGATACGCCCAACCGCTACTTCAACGGCTGGCGATGGCAACAGTGGAAGGCTGACTATTCGGAAGCCGACATCCAGCCTTGCCTGGAATATTTCTCCAAGCAGTTTGCTGCCATCACCGACAAGGAGCAGGGTGCTTACTGCACCGTGTTCCGTCTGCACATGGATCCCTGCTGGACCAACGATCCATCGAAGAAGGCAGAGAACGAGGCCGATATCTCGGCATTCAACATGGCGCGCTATCGCCTCTATCTCCAGAAACTCTATATCCCATTAATTAAGGATGCCATCGCCCACGGACTCTACGTCATCGTGCGTCCACCGGGTGTATGTCCTGGCGACATCAGCGTAGGCGATAAGTACAACCGCTACCTGAAGTCGATATGGAAGGCCTTTGCTGCCGATGAGTATATCCAGCAGAACTCAGGCATCATCTCCATCGAGCTTGCCAACGAGCCGGTGAGGGTTCATCTGAGTGATGGGTCTAATTCGGATAAAGCACTGCATGATTACTTCCAGCCGGTGGTTGACGAGATTCGCGCACAGGGCTTCAAGGGCATCATCTGGGTGCCGGGTGCGGGCTATCAGAGCCAGTATCAGAACTACGCCAAGTATCCTATCACCGACAGTGAGGATAATTTCTCGTATGCCGTACATGTATATTCCGGCTGGTATGGCAACATGACCGACAAGAACTGCAATCACGATACCTTTATCCGCAACTTCAAGAGTCAGGTGCCGATGGTAGAGACGAAGCCTATCATGGTAACGGAGATAGACTGGAGTCCGGAAGATCCTGACAAGGCGAGCGAAGGTCACTACAACGAATGGGGTCAGTGGACTCAGCCAAACCTGGGCAGCTGGGCAACGGCATCCACCTCGAAATGGGGCTTGGCATGGAAGGCAGTGCACGACCATTACGGCAACATCGGTATGACTATCACCCATCCTCAGGAGTATTACGACATAGACGAGTATCTGAAGACGGGCAAGGTAATACCGGGCTTCCAGAATGCCAAGAAGCACAAACTCTTTGAAGAGTGCTGCGGCTATGCCTGCATGAACTGGTACAAGGAATGGTACATGAAACAGACGGATACGGGAATTGAGCAGAATGTGAACGATGAAGAAGTTATCGCCACCTATTATTATAATATAGCTGGTGTAAAAGTGAATAAACCTGAAAAAGGTCTTTATGTAGCAAAACAATTGTTAAAGGGCGGAAAGACTCGTTCTTACAAAGTTTGTTATTAACGGCAAAGTATCTGTTACAAGAGACAAAGTGTATCTGAAATGAAACAAGTATCTTTGCACCCGTGAATAGACAATCATATAAATATGTGAATGCATAAACTATAAAACATAAATCAAAAATGAATAGAACATGATTGAACAAGTGTTAACAATGAAACGGACAGCAGCCTTATGCTTGGTGGGAGCTTTCTGCAGCCTGAATGCTCAGGCACAGAAGATCCAGGTCAAGGGTAATCTTGTTGACGGTACAGGTGAGCCTCTGATAGGTGCCACTGTAAAAGTAAAGGGAAATCCCGGTGTCGGTGCTGTCACCGACTTAGATGGTAATTTCAGTATCAGTGTTCCTTCAGAGAATTCTATCCTCGTATTTACATACGTAGGTATGAAGACCAAGGAAGTAAAGATTGGTACGAAGAGAGAGTTCAAACTTACTCTTGAAGACGACAACGCCATCGGCGAAGTTGTAGTCGTTGGTTATGGTCAGCAGAAGAAGGCTTCTGTCGTAGGTGCCATCACCCAGACCACAGGAAAAACGCTGGAGCGTGCTGCGGGTATCAGTGATATCGGAGCAGCTCTGACTGGTAACCTTCCGGGTGTTGTTACCACTGCATCCAGTGGTATGCCGGGTGAAGAGGAACCTCAGATTCAGATTCGTGGTGCTTCTTCCTGGAACAACTCTTCTCCTCTCGTGTTGGTGGATGGTATTGAGCGACCAATGTCAAGCGTTGATATGCAGTCTGTGGCTACCATCTCTGTATTGAAGGATGCTTCTGCCACCGCCGTTTATGGTGTGAAGGGTGCGAATGGTGTCATCCTGATTACCACCAAGCGTGGTTCTGAAGGCAAGGCTCAGATTAGCGTTACTGCCAATGCAGTAATGAAGATTCCTTCAAAGTTGCCTGATAAATATGATTCTTACGATGCGCTTATTGCCCGCAACAAGGCTATCGAACATGAGTTGAACATCTCTCCAGGCAGTTTCGACAAGATGGAACCGATGAGTTTCATCGAGAACTATCGCAACCAGACTACACTGGAGCAGCGCGAGCGTTATCCGAACGTAGATTGGCAGGATGTACTCTTCAAGGATTACACCATGTCATACAATGCCAATGTGAATGTATCGGGTGGTACCAAGTTTGTGAAGTACTTTGCAGGTGTGGATTTCGTGAGCGAGGGTGACCTTTATAAGAATTTCGGCAATGGTCGTAACTATAGTACAGGTTATGATTACAATCGTGTGAATGTTCGTTCTAATCTCGACTTCAACATCACAAAGACCACCGTGTTCAAGATGAACCTTGCTGGCTCTAATGGTCAGCGCAAGGCTCCTTGGGTAAATAGTTCTGATGGTTATAGCGATTGGCAGGTCAGCCAGCAATGGGCTGGTGCATATAATATTTCTCCAGATGCTTTCTTGCCTAAGTATAGCGATGGCTCTTGGGGATTTTTGCCAGGATCTACTAATGTAACCAACTCTGCCCAGCAGGTTTCTTTGGGTGGTACCATGACTTCTACCACTACTCGCATCACTACTGATTTCGTGTTGGAACAGAAACTTGATTTCATTACCAAGGGACTTTCTGCACGAGGTATGATTTCGTGGGACAATACTTTTGTAGAGAAAAATCGTGGTATTAATGATATGAACCATGATCCTCAGCTGAAGTGGATTGATCCTCATACAGGAGCCGTTTCTTACAAGAAGCCATACGAGGCATACGATAAGTTCGATTATGCTATGGGAAACCAGTGGACCGTGAATGGTGGTGAGGTTGACAATAAACTTACACAGCGCAACCTGAACTATCAGGCTCAGCTCAACTGGGCTCGCAGTTTTGGCAAGCACAGCGTAAGCGCCATGGGACTTTTCGGTCGCCAGGAATATGCAACAGGTTACATGATTCCTTCTTATCGTGAAGACTGGGTATTCCGTACCACTTATGATTGGAATTCCCGTTACTTCTTCGAGTATAATGGTGCTTACAACGGTTCAGAGAAGTTCTCTCCAGATAACCGTTTTGCCTTCTTTAGCTCTGGAGCTCTAGGATGGATGATATCGGAGGAGCCTTTCATGAAATATTTGCGTGAGCATAAAATCGTGGATATGATGAAACTCCGTGCTTCATATGGTGAAATCGGTGATGATAATGTTGGTAGCCGTTTCCTATATCTGACTCAGTGGGCATATGGCGGCAAGACTCAGTTGGGTACGACTTCCAGTGATAAGGAGTCTATTTATACATGGTATCGTGAGTCAGCAGTAGGTAACCCTAACGTACATTGGGAGAAAGTGAAGAAGGTAAACTTCGGTATTGACTATGGATTTTTGGGTGGTTTGATTACTGGTGCTGTGGATTTCTTCCATGATACTCGTTCAGACATTCTGGTTAGTGGTTCAGATCGTTCCATTCCTTCTTACTTCGGTCAGACTGCTCCTACAGCCAACTTGGGTAAAGTAACTACCAGCGGTTATGAGTTGGAAGTGAAGTTCAACAAGGTTTTTGCCAACCAGATGCGTCTCTGGGCAAACTTCAGTATGACCCACGCCGTGAACGAGGTGAAGATCAAGGATGATGCAGCGTTGCTCCCATCTTATCGCAAGGCAGCAGGTCATGCCATTAACCAGACCTACACCTATTTAGATAAGGGCATTCTTCAGAACTATGATGATGTCTATGGTTCTCCGAAGATGGATTCCAACGATGGCCAGCGTCTTCCTGGTGACTACTACATCGTAGATTTCAATGGCGACGGTAAGGTGGATAATGTGAACGATAGAGTTCCTTACGGTTATACCGGTACTCCACAGAACTCCTACAATGCAACAATCGGTTATGAGTACAAGGGCTTCAGCTGCTTCGCTCAGTTCTATGGTGTAACCAACGTAACCCGTGACGTAACCATGATTAGTTTGGTTGACCCAATGCTTGCCAATGTTTATGACCAGGGAACCTGGTGGAGCGACAATCACTACAACTGCGATGTCATCACTCCACGTTTCAACTCTAAGCCAATGTCGAATGCGGCTTACTATGGCACTCAATATCTTTGCGATGGTTCTTACATTCGCTTGAAGAACGTAGAGATTGCCTATACCTGGAACGGCGGTTGGATCAAGAAACTCGGTTTGAACAACCTCAAGGTTTACGTAAGTGGTAACAACCTCTGGCTCTGGACCCGAATGCCAGACGACCGTGAGTCAAACTTCTCTAGTAACGGTGGAGCCGTAGGTGCTTACCCTACAATGAAGCGTGTGAACTTCGGTGTCAAGTTTAATCTTTAAACATGCATAACAAATGAAAAATAGTTTAGTAAAAATATTTTGTGCACTGAGCCTCACTTGCGGATTTGCTTCTTGTACAGATTACTTAGATAAGAGCCCTGATACAGATGTGAGTGCAGAACAAGCGTTCAAGAACTTCACCAATTTCCAGGGATATGTGGAGGAAATGTACAACTGTATTCCAAGTAAGGAGTCGAATATGTACTGTACCTCATTCAACTGGGGTGAAGATGAAATCATGAATACTGGCTTGGGAGATGATCATGTGACTGCTCATTTTGATTTAGGCGACTACCGTAACTGGTATAGCAATAATCAAAGTTTCTTGCACAGACCATCTTCTGGAAATCCTGGTGAGTACCTTGATCCGACTTCAACCAATAAATTTGCTCATTCTTTGGAGCATGCCTGGTATTGCATCCGAAAGTGTAATTTGGGTCTTGCTAACCTTGACCTGATGACCGACTGTACCCAGGAAGAGAAGAACTTCATCAAGGGACAGTTGTTGTTCTTCCGTGCATGGTGGCACGAGGAGTTGATAGCTTTCTTTGGCGGTATGCCATACGTAGACACCGTATTGGATGGTGCTTCAGTTTTGACTTTACCTCGTCTTTCTTATCAGGAGTGCGCATTGAAATGTGCCGAAGATTTTAAGGCTGCTGCAGAGTTACTTCCTAATGATTGGGACAAGACAACTATAGGTAAGAAAACTTTGGGCAAGAATGAACTTCGTATTACAAAAGTTTGCGCTTTGGGCTACTTAGGTAAAGTGTTGCTTTGGGCTTCTTCTCCATTGAATAATATCGGTGCAGAGACGGGAGCTTCCAAGAATGGCGATACCTATAAGTATAATACAGAGCTTGCCGCAAAGGCTGCTGATGCTTTGGCAGAGGCTATTGCTCAGGTAAATTCAGGCAAAACTCCATATGCATTGTGTACCTATGACTACTCTGATATTTATAATCATGTAGCAAAGTCTGGTTCTACAAACAACTTTTCTGATATCTTCCGTACTACAGGTAAGAATTGGAAACAACCAGGTTCTACAGAGGCAATCATGCGCGGTCCATATATTGGCGAGAATTCATCAAACTGGAACTTCACCAAACTTTGGGGACCTAAGATGGAAGATATCGTACAACACGATGCTGTGATTCACCAGCCGACAGCCAACTATGTAAACTATTATGGTATGGCTAATGGTCTGCCTTTGGATGATCCTGATTCCGGATTCGATCCAAAGCATCCATTCAAGAATCGTGATCCACGTTTCTACCATGACATCGTCTTCGATGGTTTTAAGTATATCAATACAACCATTGATGCAGTAAAGGAACCAAAGGTTGCTGCATTGCAGTATATACCAATGTATTCTGGTAGTGTATTGCGAAATTCTTCAAGTCAGGGATGCCGCACTGGTTACTATACTCAGAAGCTGGTTCCTCACCAGGCAAATAAGTATGATGGCATGTACGAATGGGGTGGTGCCTTGCAGTGCGACCTTCCTTACATGCGTCTTGCCGACCTCTATCTGATGTATGCTGAGGCTGGTGCTGCCGTTCAGGGAGCCAACTACAAGAGCTCAAAGCTCAACCTCACCGCTGCTGAAGCAATCAATGTGCTTCGTGATAGAGTAAAAGCTGGTCATGTGGCAGATAAGTTTATGAACGACCAGAAGAAGTTTATGGACGAGGTCCGCCGCGAGCGTGCCGTAGAGCTTGCCTTTGAGGGCTTCCGCTGGAACGACCTGCAGCGCTGGTTGCTTCTCACAGAATATCCTTATAACATCAAGACTTCACAGGAATTCAAGCGTGTAGGTAATTTCGATTATACCAAGAACGATCCACGTGATGCCGAGGTGACAGGATGGAGCGAGAAGACCATCGTGACCCGCGACTTCTCAGAGAAACACTATCTCTTGCCACTCAAGGAAAGCGATGTTTATCTGTATCCAGAGTTCGGACAGAATCCAGGATGGTAATCACCCGGAGATGTGATATATAAAAAGCATAAACTTAGAAATAATCATATTATATATGAAAAATAATAAGAAAACAATATACTCTGCTCTGACAGTGGTTACGGCACTTCTGGCACAGTTGCCTGCTTCGGCTCAGGAATCTGCTGATAGCGCAATGGTTAACGTGGCGTTCAAGAAGGCGTACCAGAGCGATGTGCTCGGTGGTGTGAGCACCGTCAATGTCAGAGAATTGACAGAGAAAAACTATAATACCTACAGCCTTGACAATATGCAGGGTTATGTATCCGGTTATAATGGCAATGGTATGTGGGGTTATTCCAATGCACTCGTCCTCATCGACGGTGTGCCACGTGAAGCCAGTAATGTTCGCCCCGACGAGATTGAGGATATCTCTTTCCTGAAGGGTGCCCAGGCCACAGTACTCTATGGCAGCAAGGCTGCCAATGGCGTGGTTCTCATTACCACCAAGCGTGGCAAGGTTAACGATGGCTTGTCTGTTAAGGTGAATGCCAATACGGGCTGGAACGTAGCCAAGGCTTTTCCTGAGTATCTTGGTTCGGCTGAGTACATGACTCTCTACAACGAGGCTTTCCTCAATGATGGCGGTGCCGTAAATAACCTACCATATTCTGCAGAGACCATCTACAACTATGCATCCGGCAAGAATCCATATCGCTATCCAAGTGTTGACTTCTATTCTTCTGATTACATCAAGAAGGCGTTCAACCGCTCGGAGGTTTCTGCCGAAATAGAAGGCGGCAACCAGAAGGCGCGCTTCTATGCCAACGTGAGTTACTATCGCAACGGTGACAACTTGAACTTCGGCGAGGCTAAGAAGAACTATACCGACCGATTCAATGTAAGAGGTAATGTGGATTTCGTCTTGAGCAGCACCATCAATGCCTACGTAAATGCGAATGCCACCTTCTACGGGGCTAAGTCGGCTAACACTAACAATAGCAGCTACTGGGAGCAGGCCCGCACCTTCCGTCCTAACCGCGTGGCTCCGCTGATTCCTGTGGAAATGATTGACCCTAATGCCAAGTCGGCGCTGACTATGATTGGGGCTACCAGCAATATCATTGATGGCAAGTACTTCCTGGGTGGTTCTTCTGCCGACCTCACCAACGTGTTCGGCGACATCTATGCTTCGGGTACCAATGTCTATCACAGCCGTCAGTTCCAGTTTGATGCAGGTTTGAACTTCGACCTCTCTTCTGTACTCAAGGGTTTGAGCTTCCACACTATGGTAGCCATCGACTATGCTACGGCATACTCAACATCGTTCAACAATTCCTACGCCACCTTCCAGCCTACATGGGCTAACTACAACGGCAAGGATGTTATCGTAGGTTTGAACAACAACGGTACGGTGGACAAGAAATCGGGTGCTCAGAATATCTCTGGTTCTACCGATAACCAGACCATCGCATTCAATGCGCACTTCGATTACAACCGCACCTTCAACGATGTGCATAACGTAAGTGCTATGTTGGTGGCCAACGGTTATCAGCAGAGTAAGTCTGCAGAGTATCATAAGGTGAGCAACGCCAACCTGGGCTTGCAACTCTCTTATAACTATGATCATAAGTATTATGCCGATTTTGCTCTGGCTACACCTTGGTCTGCCAAGTTGCCATCAGCCAAGCGATTGGGTGTATCTCCATCTGCTACTCTGGGCTGGCGCCTCTCTAAGGAGAAGTTTATGGAGAATTCATTCTTCGATGATCTGACCCTCAGCGCAAGCTACACCGATATGAAGACCGATCTGGGTATCGACGATTACTACATGTATCTCGGAACCTATCAGAGCGGTGGCTGGTGGGATTGGAATGGTGGTTCCGGTCACCCAGCTATGCAGTCTAAGCGTGGTAGCAACAATGAACTCAGCTACCTGCACCGCAAGGAAATTTCTGCTACGGTTCATGCAGAGGTGCTCAACAAGGCTTTGAGTTTCGATGCATCTTACTTCCTTTCTAAGTGGACCAACGGAATTCTGGAGGCTCGCAATCAGGTGCCTAGCTATCTGTTCAGCTACTATCCTGAGTCTTCTTTCGTTCCTTACATTAATTTTAATGAGGACAAGCGCAGCGGTTTCGACTTTGCTGTGAACTACAAGAAGCAGTTGGGTGATTTCGGTTTCGGCGTAGGAGCCAACGTAACTTACTACACCACTGAGGCAACCAAGCGAGATGATTCGCAGTATGCTGATACCTATCAGTATCGCCAGGGTCAGCCACTCGATGCTATCTGGGGTTATGAGTGTCTGGGCTTCTTCCAGGATGAGAATGATATCAAGAACTCTCCAACCCAGATTATCGGTGGAACCATCCGTCCGGGTGACCTGAAGTACAAGGACCAGAACGGCGACAATGTCATCGACAGCAAGGACCAGGTTTATCTGGGCAAGGGCGGCTGGTATGGAACTCCTACCACTATCGGTATGAACCTCACTCTGAAATATAAGGGCTTTACCCTCTTCATGCTCGGCACAGGAAACTTCGGTGCTCACGCCGTGAAGAACTCCACCTACTTCTGGGTGGGCGGTAGTGCCAAATATACAGCAGAGATGCGCGGCAGATGGACCAAGGAGACTGCAGCTACAGCCACCTTCCCACGTCTGACCACAGAGGCAGGTACGAACAACTATCAGACATCAGACTTCTGGATGTACTCTACCGACCGCATCGACCTTCAGAAGGTACAGTTGAGCTACGACTTCCCTAAGGCGATGTTCAAGAAGAGTTTCGTACGCGGACTTCAGCTCTTTGTCAACGGCAACAGTCTGCTCACCATAGCTAAGGAGCGCAAGCTCATGGAGATGGATGTTAACAATTCAGGTTCGGCACCATTGAACCGCTTCTATAGCATCGGTGCTAAGGTTTCATTCTAGAATTAATTAAAGAATTAAAATTATGAAATTATCAAGATTATTATTGATAAGTGCAGTCTTAGTATCGCTCACTTCTTGTGACGACCTGTTTGAGCCTGCCTTGGAAAATAACCAAGATATCAGCGAGATGTATAAGGATCCTACGTTTGCCCGTGGTATTCTTGACAATGCTTACCTGGCTCTGCCATATAGCAATTCGCCATCTACTGATGCTGCCACCGACGATGCCGTTATCAACCAGAACGGTGATGATTACAAGAAGATGGCAACAGGTTCTTGGGCTGCAAATATGAATCCGGTTTCACAGTGGGATGGTCGTTATCACGCCATCCAGTACTGTAACCTGATGTTGGAAAACTGCGATAAGGTAGAGTGGTCTTACTCCAGTGAGATTCTCAATCAGATGTATTGCGACAACTACAAGGGTAATGCCTATGCTTTGCGTGGCTTACACCTGATGTACTTGCTCCGTGCTCATGCCGGAATGGTAGATGGTCAGTTGATGGGTGTGCCTATCCATCTTTCTTCAGAAGATTCAAAGTCTGATTTCAATCTTCCACGCAACACCTTCAAGGAGTGCTACGACCAGATTATGTCTGATTTCGATGAGGCTCTGAAGTATTTGCCTGAGCAGTATGCCGATGTGAATGAGGATCAGGTTCCTGCCAAGTATGCCCAGAAGGGTGCTACCAATGCAGAGTACAATCGTGCCTTCGGTACCAACCATCGTGGCAAGATTGATGGTCGCATCATCTCGGCTTTCAAGGCTCAGCTCGCCATCCTCGCCGCTTCTCCTGCTTATGCATCTGCCGGTGTAGCCTCTTATGAGGATGCTGCCAAATATGCTGCCAACTGCCTGAGCGAGTTTGGCGGTTTGGATGCAGTGGATCCTGACGGATGGAAGTGGTTCTGTAACAAATCGCTTATAGACGGATTGGGTGCTACATCCGAGAATCCTAAGGAGATTATCTGGCGTGGAAACGTTGATGAAAGCAACACTCTGGAGACAGATAACTATCCTCCTTCGCTCTATGGTAGCGGTAAGATCAATCCAACCCAGAACCTGGTGGATGCGTTCCCTATGTCAAACGGTTATCCTATTACTGATGCCAATGCAGAATACGATGCCAAGAATCCTTATCAGAACCGTGACCCACGTCTCGCTGCCTACATTCTTGTAAATGGCGATAAAATCGGTTCTACTGATGGAGTGGTAAATACAGCTGCCGATTCCAAAACTCTGGATGGCTTGAACAAGGAGAACGGAAAATCAACCAAGACTGGTTATTATCTCCGCAAGTTGCTCCGACCTGATGTGAACCTCAACCCAAGCTCTGCAACCAAGCAGAAGCATCTGTCAGCACGTATCCGTACTACGGAAATCTTGCTCGACTATGCTGAGGCTGCCAATGAGGCTCAGGGTCCTAAGGCAAATGTGGGCGGTGCCAACTATTCTGCCTACGATGTAATCAAGGCAATCCGTAAGCGTGCCGGACTTGGCGAGTTTGGCGAGGATCCATACTTGGAGGAGTGCGCACAGAACCAGGATAAGATGCGTGAGCTGATCCGCAACGAGCGCCGCCTGGAGCTTTGCTTCGAGAACCATCGTTTCTGGGATTTGCGCCGCTGGAAGGCTAATCTCAATGAGGCTGCCAAGGGTATCAACATCACGACAGATGCCACAACAGGCGAATACATCTACAAGACTTTCGACGCTGAGGAACGCAAGTATTCTGACTATATGATCTATGGTCCTATCCCATACTCTGAGATTCTGAAATACAGCAACCTCAAGCAGAACGAGGGTTGGAAATAATAAACGACTAATATTATAAATAAAGACTAATGATTATGAAACGATATATCAAAATGGTGGCAGCCCTTCTGACACTGATGGCTTCTTTCACGGCATGTGAGAATGGAGACCAGGATTTCGATGATTACGAGGGGGGAACTACTGCTTACTTTGCTTATCAATCACCAGTTCGTACTATTGTGCTGGGCGATGATGAGTATGATACAACATTGGACAAGGCACATAAGTGTAAGATCCTGGCAACCTTTGGTGGTTCCTATAATGGCAGAAATGCTACCGTGAATGTGGCTGTTGACAATAGCTTGTGCGACAACCTTACATTCGCTGATGGCACGCCAGTAAAGGCTATGCCTGCAGAGTATTATCAGCTATCTACTACAGCCTTCAATTTCAATGGAGGTATGAAGGGAGGTACAGAGGTGCAGCTTACTGATGCTTTCTTCAATGACCCTGATGCTGTAAAGAATACATACGTGATTCCTTTGGTCATGCAGAATCAGACTGGTTTTGACAGAATCGCCACTGGAACATTAAAAGAGGGTAAAACAGGCTCTCGAACCAATGCTTCTATTTGGGAGACGGCTCCACAGGATTATGTGATGTATTGCGTGAAGTATCAGAACAAGTATAGTGGCTGGTGGTTGACCAATCACAATACAAGTACCGATAATATCGAGAAGGCTTCACAGGTTCAGATTACTACCCGCACCCTGAACAGCTCTGTTTATACTGTAGAGTTTCAGGAGGGAAGCAATATCTTGAAGGCAGACCTCTTGCTTACATTTGATGCCAATGAGAAGTGTACCATCACTTCTCTCACCGATGGTGTTACTGCAACAGGTACTGGTTCTTGGGCTGACGATGCCTTGCTGTCTTGGAACAACAAGTATCGTGACTTGATGGAACTCAATGCTGAGATTACTTTCGCTGGCGGCGTTAAGAAGAATCTCAATGAGAAACTCGTTTGGTGGCGTAGTGGAGTAACCAAGGAGGAGTTCTCTTATACCTATAATAATTAATGATCGCATAAGTTATGAATAAACAAATATTAGTATCTGCACTCGGGGCCATGCTTTTGGCCTCTTGTGCAGACCACTTCGACCAGAATTTCGAGACTGTACGTCCTGGAAAGGAAGCGCAGTATGGTTATCTGGAGCAGTATGATGCCTTGAAGGAATACATCAAGGACCGTCCAAACTTCCACCTCGGAATCGGAACTGCTGTAGATGAATATAACAAGAAGGAACTGGTGTATGCTTTGACCAACAGCAACTTTAACGAGACTGTAGCCGGCAACGCCATGAAGATGTCTTCTTGTGTTGCTGATGATGGTAGCATGAGTTTCGATAATGTGAGTGAATATGTTAAGAATGCTACCGATGCAGGCCTTTCTGTTTATGGTCATACCTTGGCTTGGCATGCTCAGCAGCCTAACAAGTATCTGAATGGGCTGATTGCAGATAAGGAGTTACCTCCTGCAGAGGATAATCCTGGTCTTATCATTACAAGTGGCGATCCTAAGGCCAATACCTGGGATTATGAAATCTACTATGATTTGGATGAGCCTCTTAAAGCTGGTAAAACTTACGAGATTTCACTTAATGTAAGGGGAACTAATCCTGGAACGATTGATTTCTGGCCTGGTAAGAAAGATGGTTCTGCTACACAGTATGGAGCAGGTTCATTTACTGTAGCTGAAAGTGCTGTTGACAATAGCTTCCCTTTCACGCCGAATGCGGATATCGATCGTATGCGTTTCTGCTTCGGAAAGATTGGCGGTACTCTCTATTTTGATAATTTTGTATTGAAAGAAAAGGGCTCTGACCATAATATTGCAGTCAACTCTACCTTTGATGAAGATGATATTTCGCATTGGACAAAAGTGCCTTGGGTTGACATATCATATAAAATCGGTAATGTTGCTGGTGCGGCTGCTGTAGATATAGAAAATGAAGTTCATAAGCAAACCTATACTGATGGATCTTTTCCATTCTTTGCTATGGGATGCAAACCACCTGTTGTGAATGGTGCTATCCATTTTGTTCCAACAGGAGATTGGTCTCAGTTCTTTGTTATGCCAGGTGGCGAAAATCATCTTTCTGAGGGTAATTATGTGGTTTATTTGGATATGACTTCTTCCAAGGATGCTAGTGGAGTAGAATTGACTATGCAGAATGGTTGGGGTGGCAGTGCCCAGGCTATTACTGTAAGTGTACCTGTTTCTGCTGGTCGTCAAACCGTAAAACTTCCGATGCCTAATATTGTTGGAGGTGATTATGATATTATCTTGAAACCACAGACAGCAGATGCTACTTTGGATGTACATTCTGTTAAGGTTTGTCAGGTCAAAAAATCCAATACTAAACCTTTGACTGATGAGGAAAAGAAGAAAGCACTTACTCCTGTTTTGCAGAATTGGATTTACGGCATGATGGAAGCTACCGAGGGCAAGGTGAAGGCTTGGGATGTTGTAAACGAGGCTATCTCTGGTGAAGATAAGGATGGCGATGGTTTCTATGATCTCCAGTCTGCCAAACGTGGTACAGTTTCTGCCGAAGATGCCAAGAATAATTTCTACTGGCAGGATTGCCTGGGTGACCTTGAGTATGTTCGCACTGCTGTAGCTGCAGCTCGCAAGGGCTTTGCTGATGCTGGTGGAAATCCTGAGGAGTTGAAACTCTTCATCAATGATTATAACCTCGAAACTGCTGACGACCAGAAACTCAAGAGTCTGATTCATTGGATCGGCGAGTGGGAGAAGGACGGCGTTACCAAGATTGATGGTATCGGCAGTCAGATGCACGTTACTTGCAGCATGGATCCTGCTAAGCAGAAGGAAAATGAGGAAGCTTACGTGAACATGCTCAACCTGATGGTTGATTCACATAAGTTGGTTCGTATCTCTGAGTTGGATATGGGCTTGGCGGATAAGGACGGCAACCTTGTAAATACTACTGATATGACCGAGGAACAGCACAAGGCAATGCGTGCTTACTACGAGTTTATCGTCAAGAAGTATCTTGAAATTGTTCCTGAGGCTCAGCAGTGGGGTATCTGCCAGTGGTGTGCTACTGACAGTCCAGCCAATAGTGGTTGGCGTGCTGGTTTGCCTACTGGCCTCTGGGATTCGGATTATTATCGCAAGCATACCTATGCAGGTTTTGCTGCTGGTCTTGGTGCTCCAGAATATTGGAAGGACGCCAAGTAATTACTCTAAAAGACATTAGTTTTAGGTTTTATCATACAAAGATTAACCGAAAAAAATGTTAGTCGTTAAGGTTGGTCGTGTCGTGATGACATGACCAATTTTTTTTATCCAAAAGCATCTTTATAATTGATATTTAACATATAACAAATGAGACGTTTAATAATTATCGCTTCTCTTTTCATGAATCTGTGCCTTCCTATGGGAACACAGGCAAGTAATGGGGGCAATGTAAGCCCCGATCCTAATTTTCAAATTTATCTCTGTTTCGGACAGTCGAACATGGAGGGCAATGCCGCCATTGAAGACATCGACCGGATAGGAGTAAATCCAAGATTCATGGCAATGTATGCCGTGGATGATGAGAAGGCAGGATGGAAAAAAGGACAGTGGCATACCGCTGTCCCTCCCCAGGCTCGTCCTAGTACTGGCCTCACTCCTGTAGATTATTTCGGAAGAAAGATGGTGGATAACCTGCCAGACAGCATCAAGGTGGGAACCATCACCGTGGCTGTGGGCGGCGCCAGCATCGACCTCTTCGACAAGCGTACCTATAAGGCGTATCTGAAGAAGCAGCCCGACTGGATGAAGAACTTCGCTTCCCAGTATAACGGCAATCCATACGCCCGACTCATCGAGCTTGCCAAGATAGCTCAGAAGCAGGGTGTCATCAAGGGTATCCTGCTGCATCAGGGAGAAACCAACAATGGTGATGTCAACTGGCCCAACCGGGTGAAGACCGTGTATAACGATATTCTGAAAGAGTTGCACCTGAAGGCAGAAGATGTACCTTTGCTCGTGGGCGAAACCGTTCAGAAAGACCAGGGCGGCAGCTGCTGGCAGCATATTGCCATTGTGGATGATATCGCCAAGACCATCCCTACCGCTCACGTCATCTCTTCCAAGGGTTGTCCGCAGCGTGGCGATGGTCTGCATTTCATTGCCGAAAGCTATCGCACCATGGGTAAGCGTTATGCCAACATGATGCTCTCACTGCTCGGCATCATTCCGGATGCCAATTATCCGCGTGTGGACAAAGACCATCGTGCCTATGTCAAGCTCCATGCACCGGAAGCAAAGCAGGTTATCTTCGACATCTGCGGAAAGAAGTATCCTATGAAGAAGGATTTCGACGGCGACTGGTATGGTGTTTCAGACCCATTGGTAGTAGGCTTCCACTATTATTTCCTGAATGTAGATGGTGTACAGGTAGTAGATCCTGCCAGCGAAACTTATTTCGGCTGCTGCCGAGAGGCGAGTGGGTTGGAGGTTCCTGAGGGAGCCGAAGGCAACTACTATCGTCCTCAGCAGGGAGTAGCACAGGGTCAGGTTCGTTCGGTATCTTACTATGCTGCATCTCAGGGCAAGTTCCGCAGAGCCATAGTTTATACGCCTGCAGAATATGAAACCAATCTGAGCAAGCGCTATCCAGTGCTCTATCTGCAGCACGGAATGGGCGAGGACGAGACGGGCTGGAGCCATCAGGGCTATATGCAGCACATCATGGACAACCTCATTGCCGAAGGCAAGGCTGAGCCTATGATTGTGGTGATGGAGAGCGGCGATGTAAAGCAGCCTTTCGTGCCACGTCCGGGCAAGGATGTGGATGAGGAGCGCAAGCTCTATGGCGCATCTTTCTACGATGTGATTATCAAGGATCTGATTCCGATGGTAGATAAGAAGTTCCGAACCTATACCGACAGAGAGCATCGTGCGATGGCTGGCTTGTCATGGGGCGGTTGCCAGACTTTCAACACCGTGTTGCCGAACTTGGATAAGTTCTCTGCCCTGGGAACCTTCAGCGGTGCACTTTTCGGTGTAGATGTCAAGACCTGCTTCAACGGCGTCTTTGCCGATGCAGAGAAGTTCAACAGCCAGATAAACTATATGTTCATGGGCTGCGGTTCAGAAGAGAACTTCGGCACGGAGAAGATGGCGAAGGAATTGAAGGACCTGGGCATCAAGCTTGATGTCTATGTTTCACCTGGTACTCATCATGAGTGGCTTACCTGGCGCCGCTGTCTGAAGGAATTTGTGCCACATCTGTTCAAGTAACAAGACTGGAAATCAATAGGATAATATAAAAGAAATCCCGAAACTGCCTGGCAGCTTCGGGATTTCTTTTTGTTATATTTCTAATATCTTATGTTTCTTTTTGTTTTTTTATTATGTTTCGCAAAGTAATTGTAACATGAGAGAAAGTCATTTTACGAAATAAATCTTAATTTTGCAGCGTGCTTTGCAAAAGAATGTTTTTACTGAACACGTACACAATCATAAACTGATAAAATAAATAATTTAATCTATTTTCTTATGAGGAACTTAAGAAAGATTGAAAAGCCGTTAGCGTTGCTATCCTTTCTCTGTTTATTCCCTGCAGGAATGTCGGCTCAGAGTATTGTAAAAGGAGTAGTTACAGACCAAAGTGGTGAACCTGTCATTGGTGCTACAGTGAAGGCTGCTGGCAGCAAGCAAGGTGTGGTTACTGATTTGGATGGTAAGTTCAGCATTGATGCTGCGCCTGATGCAACATTGACGATTACCTATATAGGTATGGAGTCTAAGACCGTAAAAGCTCAGGCTGGTAAAACGCTTACCATTACCTTGAAGGATGATTCTAAAGTTCTGAATGATGTCGTTGTCATCGGTTATGGCGTTCAGAAGAAGAGCGACCTGACAGGTGCAGTTGCATCTATCAAGAGCGATGACATCAAGGGCTTGTCAGCTACTGATGCCGGTGCTGCCCTCCAGGGTAAGGCTGCCGGTGTACAGATTATCAACTCGGGTGGTCCGGGTGAGGCTGCCGATATCCGTATCCGTGGTTATTCTTCCAATAGTGGTAATATCGGTCCGTTGCTCATCGTCGATGGTCTGAAGGTGGATAACATCCAGTATCTGGATCCATCTATGATTGAAAGCATGGAGGTGTTGAAGGATGCCGCTTCTGCTGCCATTTATGGTGCGCAGGCTGGTAATGGTGTCGTTATCATCACAACCAAGACGGGTGCTGCCAATGGCGGTAAGGCACAGATTTCTTATAGCAGCAAGTTCACTATCCAGTCGTTGGGAAAGAAGGCTGATATCTTTGATGCTCCTGAGTATATCGAGTATCACAAGTATTTGGGCGACTTGACCGATGATCTTCTGGCGAAGAACAACTATCAAGGTCAGAACACCAACTGGTATGACGAGGTATTTGAGAACAGTCTGGCTCACCAGCATAGCCTCACCGTGCAGGCAAGCAATGGCAAGGGCCGTTTCCTCGCCAGTCTGAATATCCTCAACAACGATGGTATCGTGAAGGGCAACAATGATACCTACAAGCGCTTCACCGGTCAGATCAATGCTGATTATGATGTTTACAAGTGGTTGAACATTACTACCAATACATCTTTCGAAAAGTGGAAGACCAAGGGCGTGACCAAGGGTTATGGTTCATTGCTGAACTCTGTGGTTTCCATCGACCCGTTGACTCCTGCTTATTATAGTAATGTCGATGATTTGGCTCCTGCCATGATGGCGGCTCTCAAAGCAGGCAAGGCGGTGATGCGAGATCCTAGCCATAACAATGACTACTATGCTACTTCAAAATATGTAGAGGAAGCAACAGGTAACCCATTGGCTCAGAAAGACCGTCATGACATCATCAATTCCGGTATCAATGTGCGTGGAACCGTGGCTGCCAATCTCAAGCCATTCAAGGGCTTTACCTTTACTTCCCGTCTGGGCTACCGCATTACCCAGAGCAATTACCATAAATTTGAGGCGCCATACTATCTCAATACAATGGCCAACTCAACCAAGTACAACATTGAGGCACGTTCCAACAACGGCTTGTACTATCAGTGGGAAAACTTCGCCAACTATATGAATACATTCGGCAAGCATACAGTGGGTGCGATGGCAGGTATGTCGTTTACCAAGAATCATTGGGACAACAATACCATTGCTTCTGAAGGCGATAACATTCTTTCTGCCTATGAGCCAAACTTCCGCTACATCGACTACTTGCTGGCTGATGCCACCAAGAGCGTGGGCAATGCTCCGAGTGATGCTACCGAGCTTTCTTACTTCGGACGTTTGAGCTACAGCTACGACAACCGTTACTTCCTGCAGGTCAACTTCCGTCGTGATGCCTTCGATACATCCAAGCTTTCCAAGAAGGCTCGTTGGGGTAACTTCCCATCTTTCTCTGCAGGATGGTCTATCAGCAACGAGAAGTTCTTCAAGGATCATATCGATCGTGATGCCGTTTCTTTCCTGAAGCTCCGTGCATCATGGGGTCGCAATGGTAACGTCAATATCCTGAACGGTTATCCATATTCTTCTCCTATTGCACTCAACCAGAGCTTCTATCAGTATAATCCGTCTATCGGTGATGGTAAGCTTGCCTATGGTTCCAAGCCAACTGGTATTGCCAATCCAGACTTGACATGGGAGACATCTGAGCAGGTGGACTTGGGTCTTGATGCTCGTTTCCTTAACGATCGTCTTACCTTGGGTGTTGACTGGTATCGCAAGACTACCAAAGACCTCTTGATTGAGATTGCTCCTCTTCCAGAAATCGGTGTCAACAAGACTGTTGTGAATTCCGGTAAGGTTCTTAACTCTGGTCTTGATATCGAGTTGGGCTGGAGAGACAACATCAAGGACTTCAAGTATGGAGTTACCGTGAATGGTTCTACCTTGAAGAACGAGGTAAAGGAGGTTTCTGCTATGGTAAACCGTCTTACCGAGATAGGTATTGATGGATTCAACAACCAGTTGAAGCCAACCTTCGAGGCAGGTCACTCCGTATGGTATTTCCGTGGTTACAAGTATGCAGGTGTTGCAGAAGATGGCAGTGCCCTCTATTATGACAAGAATGGCAAAGTCACTCCAGCTCCAACCGATGAGGACAAGCAGGATCTGGGTGCAGGTATTCCTAAGTTTACCTATGGTATCACCATCAATCTGGCTTATAAGGGATTCGACTTCTCTGTATTCGGTACAGGTGCAGCAGGCAACAAGATTTACAACCTGATGGTATCTGCCGACCGCCCATTGATTAACGGTATCACCACCTATTGGGAGAATTCATGGAGAGAAGACCGTACCAATGCCAAGTATCCTGATATGAAAAAGGTTGCTACCGACTGGAAGTTCTTCAGCTCTGATGCAGCTATCTTCAGTGGTTCCTACTTCAAGTTCAAGCAGATTCAGCTGGGTTACACTTTGCCAAAGCTCATTACAAGCAAGATTGGCTTGAGCGACCTCCGTGTTTACTGCTCACTGGATGATTTCTTCACCATCACCAACTATCCTGGTGCCGACCCTGAGACTGCTTCCATGAACAATGGTGCATCCCGTGGTTTCGATAATGGTACCTATCCAACTTCCAAGAAGATGGTATTCGGTATCAATGTAACATTCTAACCTTTTAAAACGAAAAGAAATGAAGAAAATATTATTTTCAACCATACTGACACTCGCTGCAGCAGGCACCATGACACTCACCACATCTTGTGAGGATCAGTTGGATATCGAGCAGAAGGGTGTTATCTTACCAGAGAATTTCTATCAGACTGATGCTGATGCCGAGGCTGCCCTGGTTGCAGCTTACGAGGGATTCATGTGTAATGTAGTGGGACGTAATCACGATGGTAATGGTCCTGGCATCTACACTCCTTATAAGATTATCACCAATATGTGTGGTGATGATGTGCTCTATGCCAGTGGTAACTATGGCGACCACGAGTTCAGCGGTATGCTCAATGAGTTCCGTTACGATGCTGAGGCAGAGGTGCCTAAGTTTATGTACACCGGTCTTTATCACTCGGTATATACCTGTAATCTCGTTACTGATCATTTCCAAAAAGCAGCTGATACTCCAGTCAAGAAACGCTGCGTAGCTGAGGCTCGTGTTCTTCGTGCCTTCGACTACTTCCTGCTGGCTAATCTCTGGGATAATCCTCCGTTCGTAGATCACTGTTTGGAAAGAACTGATCTTCCTTATAACTGCAACAAGGATCCTAAGCACCCTATGGACCACAAGCAGCTCATTGAGTGGGTGGCTAAGGAGTGCGAGGAGGCTGCTGCCGACCTCGACGAGCGCAAGGGCACCGATGATAAGGATGGTGCAGTCAAGGTGACCAAGGGCTTTGCATGGGCTCTGGCTGGTAAGGCTTACCTCTTCGCCGCTGAATATGATAAGGCTAAGACAGCTCTCAAGAAGGTAATCGACTCAGGCAACTATGCGCTTGTTCCTGGCGACCGCTATATGGACAACTTCCATATCGAGGGTGATGGCAACGAGGAGAAGGTCTTCGAAATCAACTTCGAGTACAATGCTGGTAAGGGATCATGGGATGGTATGATTCAGCGTTCCAGCTGGATGGAATCTAATGCCTGGAACTGGCGTGCCGCCAGCTTCGTCAAGTCAAGGTCACCACAGAGTGTTTATAGTGGTATTGATGGTTGGGGAGGTCTTGGTGTTCCTCAGTGGTTTGGTGATGAATTCCATGCCAATGATGGTGATTCCTATCGCTTCAAAGCTACTTTGAAGCATATTGATGATGCTGTCTATAAGATGGAATATGCTGACCCTGCATTGAATGCAATGTCGGTAGAAGAGAAGAAGAATAGCAAAGAGGTGGGTATCAACGACCCTGTACAGGGACTCTACGACAACTCATTCTGGTTAGCTTTCAAGCAGGTAATGAGAAAGGCTGATACTGATGGCAATAAATATGGAGACAATATTCGTCTGAACAACTATGTTGTGATGCGTTATGCTGAGGTATTGCTCAATTATGCGGAAGCTTGTCTTCAGACAGGCGATCAGGCTGAAGCTAAGAGATATATCAATATGATTCAGGAGCGCGCCGGTTCAAAGACCATCAGCCAAACAGTAGATATGGATGTACTGAAGAAGGAGAAGTCTTACGAGCTCTGGCTGGAAGGCTGCCGCTGGTTCGACGTGATGCGTTGGAAGGATACCAAGGCTATCGAGCGCCTGAAGAATGTAGGCTCTGACTGTCCTCATTTATTCGATAAGTTGTTCCGTGCACCTAAGGCTGATGACCGCAAGGTTACTTGGGAACATGATGGTGGAGAGGCCAACAGCCGTTTCTATACCGTATCTACCAGTGCTGCCAAGGATGCCGGTTTCGACGTAGGTTTCAAGGAGGGCAAGCATGAGTTCTTCCCTTATCCACAGACCGTGATGGATAAGAATCCTAACCTGGAGCAGAATCCTGGTTGGTAATCATGAAGTTGTTTTAAAATAAAACGTTTTAAGTTTAAAGAACTATAGATTGTTTGACAATTAAGGGGGTGTTTTGAAAAGAAGCACCCCCTTTTTTCTTCTTTAAAGGAATTTGCGTATGAAAACATGGATGTGTGCCTTGATGCTGGCGTTATCGACAGGGGCTTCGGCTCAGAACCCGATTATCAGCGGACAGTATTCTGCTGATCCTACGGCTCGCGTATTCAACGGGAAGGTATATCTTTATCCTTCTCATGACATTCCGAGTCCTATCGAGAAACTGAAGGAATGGTTCTGCATGGCAGATTATCACGTTTTCTCTTCTTCCAATCTTACCGAGTGGCAGGATCATGGAGTCATCGTTTCGCAGGACAAAGTACCTTGGGTACAGGACGGCAGTTATACGATGTGGGCTCCTGACTGTGTAGAGAAAGACGGGAAATATTACTTCTATTTCCCTGCTGCTCCCAAGGGGGAGGAGAAGGGATTCGGAATAGGTGTGGCGGTTGCCGACCATCCGGAAGGACCATTTATGCCGATGTGGAAACCCATAGAGGGTGTGCACGGCATAGATCCTTGTGTGCTGATAGATAAGGACGGACAGGCTTATATCTACTGGGCGGGAGCAGGTTTGCACATGGCTAAGCTGAAACCAAACATGACAGAACTTGCCTCGGAACCAAAACAGGTAGAGGGGTTGCCTGAGGGATTCAAGGAAGGACCATTTGCCTTCGAGCGTAACGGCAAATATTATTTCACCTTCCCTTGGGTACGTGAAAAGGATGGAACCGAAACGCTGGCTTATGCCATGGCTGACCATCCGATGGGACCTTTCACATTCAAGGGCATCATCATGGATGAGTCGCCTACGAAGTGCTGGACCAATCATCATAGCATCGTAGAATATCAGGGACAGTGGTATCTGTTCTATCATCATAATGATTATTCCCCAAAGTTCGACAAGAACCGCTCGGTGCGAATCGACTCTCTGAACTTCAATCCTGACGGAACGATACAGAAGGTGATACCTACGCTAAGAGGTGTGGGATTGACGAAGGCACGTTCGCGCATTCAGATTGACCGTTATTCTGCGCTGCAAGGCAAGGGTATTGGTATTGATTATCTGGATAAAAACAATTGTTTTGCCGGATGGAAGACTCTCTTCTCTAAATCGAATACTGCTCTTATATATAATAAGGTGGATTTTGGTAATGAGAAGGTGGAAGAAATCACCATTCGTGCCAAGTCGGTTAAGGGCGGTGTGCTCGTAGTCAGAGCCGATGGCAAGAAGGGTAATATCATCGCTAAGGTGAAGATTCCGAAGTCGGCAGCCTGGAAGAATGTCCGTGCCCAGGTGCTCCATACTCCTCAGGGCGTTCATGCTCTCCATGTATCCTTGCAGAGTGGAGCCGATGTTGAGGTTGACTGGCTGGGCTTTGATGCGTTGCCTTGGGAAAAGGGAGCTTTTGAAACTCACCAGTATCGCAATCTCTTTGCCGAAATGGGCTATAAGCAGGCTGATATTGACAAGAAGGTGAACGAAGTGTTCAACGATGTATTCTATGGTAAAAACAAGGTTTATTTCGAGGTGGGCGATTCCATGGGATATGTCAGCGATATAAAGAACAGTGATGTGAGAACCGAGGGCATGTCGTATGGAATGATGGCTGCCGTTCAGTTTGATAAGAAGGACATCTTCGACCGCCTCTGGCGATGGAGCAAGAAATACATGCAGCATCAGGAAGGACCTTATAAGGGCTATTTCGCATGGAGTTGCAAGACTGATGGAACGAGAAATGCGCAGGGAGCCGCATCGGATGGTGAACTCTATTTCGTAACTTCGCTCATCTTTGCATCCAACCGATGGGGAAATGATACAGGCATCAACTATCTGAAGGAAGCGCAGAATATTCTGGATAGCAGCATGCAGAAGGCGGGAATGGACCGCACAGCTCCGCTCATCAATCTCGAACATCAGCTCATCACCTTTACGCCCGATCATTGGGGTGGGAAGTTTACCGATCCTTCTTACCATCTCCCTGTCTTTTACGAGGTTTGGGCTAAATGGGCTAACGACGGACGTTCTCAGTTCTGGAAGGAGTGTGCTGAGAAAAGCCGTGAGTTCCTGCATAAGTGCATCAATGAGAAGACGGGCTTGAACCCGGACTATTGCAACTATGATGGCAGTCTGATGAAGACCGGTCGGTTGTTGGGTGATGCTTTCCGTTATGACTCATGGCGAGTGCCTATGAACATAGCGCTCGATTATTCCTGGGCTTGTAAGGATAAGGAGTGGCAGCAGAAATATGCCAATACGCTGCAGAACTTCCTGTATAGTCAGGGCATTGATTCTTTCCTGGACCAGTATAATGTAGATGGAACGATGGTAGAAGATATTCTGCCGGCAGGTACGGCTCCTAAGGCACTCCGCCATTCTATCGGTTTTGTTGCCACTTCGGCTGCGGCTTCATTGGTCAGCAATCATGTAAAGGGCAGGGAATTCGTCAGTCATTTCTGGAATGCCAAGCATAAGCCAGACAAGGAAGGTTTCTTCGATGGCTATTACGACGGACTGTTGCGTCTCTTCGCCTTCATGCATCTGAGTGGCCGTTATCAGATTATCGAACCTCAAAAATAAAAAGAATAGTCTATGTACAACTTTTTTAATAAAATAGTTAGATTGTTTTGTTTATGTGTATTCCTTTTTGGGCATTCCTCTGCGGATGCCCAAAATAGGAATTTACCTGCAGACATCAATCCTTATTTCGGACCAGTCGGCAAGCTGGCAGTCATGCCTAATGCGGCTGGCTTTATTCAGAGATGGTTGCTCTTGGAGCCAATCTCTGTGCCGGTCAAGAGCAATGTCGTTTTTACTGATTCTTATCTGAAGGAGATATTCCATACGCAGTATTTCCCTAAACAGATGGAAATAGTTCCTAAGGATGGAACCGTTGTGAAGGTGGGCAAGGAAAAGCTGAAATGGCATGCGCTGGATAGTAAACTGTTTAATGTGAAGCTCTTCCGTTTCGCTACTTCGTTTAAGAAGCCCAAGTATGGTGTCTTGTTCTGGGCGGTTACCATTATCGATTGCCCTGAGGAGATGAAAGATGTCCGCTTGTCTGTTGGCTCGAATGGTGCTTCCATGTGGTGGCTCAATGGTGAGGAGGCGGTGATGCTCGAAGGCGACCGAAGGATGGTTCGCGATGATGTGGTTTCTAAGAAACTTACCTTGAAGAAAGGTAGAAATATCCTTCGTGGTGCAGTCATCAATGGCCCTGGCATGAGTGACTTCTGTGTCCGAATCATCGACGGACAGGGCAAGCCTGTCAGAAACCTGTCTATTCAAGTGAAGTAGTGCAATCAATAAAGAAAGTTATGAAACAGAACAATATATTTTTCAGATATTTTAGCCCGGTTGCTGTTCAGCAGAAACTTTATGCCGCTGCTTTGGTTGCCTTTTTGTCTTCATCTGCTTACGAGGCAGAAGCCCAGGTTGGCGAACCTTTCATTCATGATCCTTCTACCATTGCTCTGTGTGATGGAAAGTATTATACCTTTGGAACGGGTGAAGGTGGAATCTGGTCGGAGGATGGCTGGACCTGGCAGGGTGGTGCTGTTCGTCCCGGCAGAGGAGCGGCTCCTGATGTGTTGAAGATTGGCGACCGTTATCTTGTAGCCTACAGTGCTACGGGTGGTGGATTGGGAGGCAGTCATCGCGGTGATGTCCTGACGATGTGGAACAAAACGCTCAATCCGAAATCGCCTGATTTCAAATATACTGAACCGGTGGTGGTAGCTTCTTCATTGGATGATGAAGACTGTGATGCCATTGATGCGGGCTTGTTGCTCGACCCTACTACCGGCAGACTCTGGCTCAGCTATGGTACCTATTTCGGGTTTATCCGTCTGGTAGAACTTGATCCGAAGACAGGTAAGCGGATGGAGGGCAACGAACCCGTCAATATCGCCATCGACTGCGAAGCTACTGATTTGATTTACCGCAACGGCTGGTATTATCTTCTCGGCACTCATGGCACCTGTTGCGATGGTCCTAATTCTACCTACAATATCGTGGTGGGACGTTCGCGAAAGATAACCGGTCCATACGTAGATAATGTGGGCAGAGAGATGTTGCAGGGCGGTGGAAAGATGGTGATTGCAGCCAATAATCTGAAGACGGGTCCCGGTCACTTCGGACGCTATATCGAGGAAGAAGGTGTAGAAAAGATGTCATTCCACTATGAGTCTGATTTCAGACAGGGAGGACGAAGCGTGTTGGCTATCCGTCCTTTGTTGTGGAAGAACGACTGGCCTGTGGCTGGTGATGAATTTCATGCCGGAACCTACGAGATAGAATCGGAACGAAGAGGCTATGCCCTGGAGATTGCCGTAGATTTCGTGAGAATGCAACGTGATATCGAACCTTTCTGGATCAAGCCGACCAAGCCTCTGAAGAATATCGAACCTCAGACCTTGAAGGAGGTAGAGGCAGAATGGCCTAAGGGAGAAGTAAAGGTAAGAATGAACGATTACATGTTCCGTCCTCATCAGAAGTGGAGTATCATGCCTGCCGGAAAGGGTGGTTATCTGGGTGGTCCTTATTATAAGATCTGCATAGAAGGCACTACTCGCTATCTTACCGCAACCGCTCAGCATGATGTCATTGCCAAACCTGAGTTTACGGGTGAAGATGCCCAGCTTTGGCGCATCGAGCAGCTCACCGATGGTACCTATCGCATCATGCCGAAGGCTGTGCCAGGCACAGAAGAGAAACTGGCATTGGTTTCACTCGGCGACTGTACCCCAGGTCTGGCTCCTTTCGATTTCAACAGCGATAATTCTAAATGGAATTTCAGACAACAATAAATTCATAATGAATCCCAATTTAATATACTAATAGCTTAATAGTAATTACAATGAACAAGAAAGTTATATACGCAGCTTTGATGATTGTGCTGACTATGTCATCCGGCAATGCTTCTGCACAGCAGTTTCCTTATCAGAATCCAGCCCTCTCGGCTCATGAGAGAGCGGTTGATTTATGTGGTCGTCTCACTTTGGAAGAGAAAGCTTCTCTGATGCTGGATGATTCGCCGGCTATTCCGCGATTGGGAATCAAGAGATTCCAGTGGTGGAGCGAAGCACTGCATGGTGTGGCGAACATGGGAGATGTAACCGTCTTTCCGGAACCTATCGGAATGGCAGCTTCGTTTAACGACAGAATGGTGTATAGAGTCTTTGATGCAACATCTGATGAGATGCGTGCCAAATGGAATGAACTGCAGCAGAAGGGGGGAGATGTAACCCGTTTCCATGCTTTGTCTGTCTGGACTCCAAACGTGAATATCTTCCGTGATCCTCGCTGGGGACGTGGACAGGAAACCTATGGTGAGGATCCTTATCTTACCAGTAGGATGGGATGTGCCGTGGTGCGCGGATTGCAGGGACCTGAAGATACGAAATACCGCAAACTCTGGGCTTGTGCCAAGCACTATGCAATTCATAGCGGACCAGAATGGGCTCGCCATACAGATAATATTACCGATGTTACACCGCGCGACCTTTGGGAAACTTATATGCCTGCCTTCAAATCACTGGTGCAGGATGCCAAGGTGCGTGAGGTGATGTGTGCCTATCAGCGTTGGGATGATGAACCATGCTGCGGCAGTACCCGCCTTTTGCAGCAGATTCTCAGGGATGAGTGGGGATTCAAGTACCTGGTAGTTTCCGACTGTGGCGCTGTTACTGATTTCTGGGAGAATCATAAGGTTTCGAGCAATGCCAGAAATGCAGCAGCTAAGGGTGTATTGGCTGGAACCGATGTAGAATGTGGATTTAATTATGTATATAAATCGGTGCCTGAGGCTGTGAAGTATGGTGCCTTGACTGAAGAAGAAGTTGATAAGCATGTGATTCGTCTGCTCGAAGGTCGTTTCGACTTGGGTGAGATGGATGACAACAAGATAGTATCATGGTCGAAGATTCCAGTATCTGTGCTTTGCAGCAAGGCGCATCGCCAGCTCTCGCTCGATATGGCTCTGCAGACCATGACGCTGCTCCAAAACAAGAATGAAGTATTGCCTCTCGATAAAAAGGTAAAGAAGATTGCTTTCATCGGACCAAATGTGGATAACGAACCGATGATGTGGGGAAACTATAATGGTACTCCACGACAGACAATTACCATCCTGGATGGTATCAAGAGTCGTTTGAAGAAAAACCAGGTCGTCACCTTTAAAGGGTGCGACCTGGTGAACGACCAGACTTTGGATTCTTACTTCGACCAGTGTAGCATGGATGGCAAGATGGGCTTTAAGGGCACTTTCTGGAACAATCGTGAGATGAACGGTAAGCCTGTTACCATCACCCAGGAAAAGAATCCTGTGCAGGTAACTACCTATGGTCAGCATGCCTTTGCTCCAAACGTGAAGCTCACAGGATTTTCTGCCAAGTATGAAACCGTATTCCGTCCTAAGCAGAACGCCAAGGTATTGCTCGATGTGGCTGCCTGCGGTCATTATGAGGTTTATCTGAATGGTGAGAAAAAGTCAGAGAAGAGCGATTGGCGTACTGCGCAATCTCGTATTGAGTTTGATGGCGAGAAAGGTAAGGAGTATAAGATAGAAATACGATATGCAGAGATGCCTAATTATAATGCAAATATGAAAATCAATATCGGTCATGAGAATCCTATCGACTATCAGGCTTCGCTCAAGCAGTTGAAGGATTGCGAGACAGTAGTCTTCGTAGGTGGCATCTCTCCGCAGTTGGAAGGTGAGGAAATGCCTATCGAGCTTTCTGGCTTCAAGGGTGGTGACCGCACCAACATCGAATTGCCTAAGGTTCAGCGCAATTTCCTGAAGGCTTTGAAGGAGGCGGGCAAAAAGGTTGTCTTTGTCAACTGCTCGGGTTCGGCTATCGCCTTGACTCCAGAGACAGAGAGTTGCGATGCCATTCTCCAGGCCTGGTATCCTGGTCAGGAAGGTGGTGAGGCTGTGGCTCGTGTACTCTTTGGAGAGTACAATCCTGCCGGCAAGTTGCCTATTACGTTCTATAAGAATTCAGAGCAGTTGCCTGATTTCAAGGATTACAGCATGAAGGGCAGAACCTATCGTTATATGAACGATGCGCTCTTCCCATTCGGTTATGGTTTAAGCTACACTTCTTTCCGTATGGGCGATGCTACCCTTTCCAACTCTATCCTGAAGAAGGGTGAGAAGATTACGCTGAAGGTACCGGTAAGTAATGTTGGCAAGAAAGATGGAACCGAGATTGTGCAGGTGTATGTGAAGGATCCAACTGATGCTGATGGACCATTGAAGAGCTTGAAGGCTTTCGAGAGAGTGGAGGTGAAGGCAGGAAAGACTGCTGAGGCTGTCATCACCCTGGACAGCAAGAACTTCGAACTCTTCGATGCTGCCACCAATACCATGCGTGCCAAGGCAGGAAAGTATGAGGTTTATTACGGCAGCAGTTCGGCTGATAAGGACTTGAAGAAGATAATGGTAAATTATGAATATTAAGAAAAATCTGACTAAGAAGGCAGGCTTGAAAGTATTGTAAATTGAAAGAACTTTAAGTATCATGTTGTTTCTTTGTGCCTTGGCCATTTCAGTCAAGGCACAAAGTCCTACTCAAAACTATGTGCTGAGTAAGGACGTGCTTGACGTCGATGGAACTCACGCCATAACGACTGTTACGTATTATGATGGTTTGGGGTAAGAATTCTTTAATGAGCTTGTTAAAGGGGAAAATTAAATTATCGAAGGCAATTTATCAACTTAGACCATTAGAATAATGAAAAATTTAATTGTATTTATGCTGTTATTTTGTATGTTTTCTTGTACACAGGAGAGAAGAGAACGACATATGGTTTCTTTTATAGTTAAAGACTTGGAAAGATATCCAATGGGTAAGAATTCTTATTTGATTGTAAAATCTAAAGATGTACCAATATGGCATAATCGCATTAAAGGTTCATATTGGGTAGGTCCTTTTTATGAGGATTTGATACAATCTCCTTTTGGATTCTCTTTTTCTAGTGGAAATGTATACAAAATTGCAGCTAGTGAGAATGTATATATGTTTGATAAACATATGAAAAGCAAAGATACTATCTCGATTTGTTATGCTGTTCGGGATTCTGTACCAATTGTTAATTCAGAAAATGCTAGTGATACGATGTTTATAAATAAAACTCCATTTATTAATTATACCAAAAGATCAAGGATGTATAAAAGACATCGAGATAGTGTTTTGGTTAATTATCAACCCGATACGCTTGTAATGCCAAAAATTAAACGAGATACATTGATAGAAAATTAATATAGTTTTATCTGCTTATGAAAAGATATATAATGTTTGTAGTAATAGTATTTTATGGATGCTCTGTTTTATCAGCACAGCGAAAAATAATGCTTTCTGATGTCTCCAATAGCTTCCGTATCGGAGATAGTATCCGCTATGACTTAGTGGATATGGAAAAGCTCTGTATCCCAGAGAATGATGAATCGACATGGGATTTCTCAAATCTTAAGTATTTGGGAAAGGAGAGAGAAGTGTCCTTCTATGGTAAGGATTCTGCAAAGGTTAGGATGATAGGGCAAGACGAGATGCTGGATTTCGTGCAAACTACAGCAGGCTTGTACTTGTCTCAGATACAGACATCCCTTGTGAAGATAGATTTCGTTGATACTTTTGAGTATCTTCGCTATCCCTTTGTTGCTAATGACTCCTTAGTGTGTAACATCAAAGGGCACGGAACTTATAGTTCAAAGATAAATTTTGTTCTGAGGGGAATAAGTAACACTAAGGCTATTGATATAGGAAAAATCATCCTTCCAGACAATAAATCTTTGTCCAATACGTTATTAATCAAGAGGAGTGTTAATGGAGTCATTATTCCTTTGAATGATAGCACGGAAGTAATGCCTAATGCCGAAAAGATGCAGTTGGAGGTTAATTCTTATGATTGGTATGCCCAAGGTTATCGCTATCCTGTGTTCAAGATATTGCTGGCATCTTTGAAAAATGCCAATCGAGAAATCTTGCAGAGAAAATATGCTTGCGTGGCCAATGTTGAGTGCTTCGAAAAGTTGGAAGATTCTGAAAATGAAAAGTTGCGAGCTGGGCAGCAAGGTAAGGAAACTCAAGAGCCGAAGACGTCTTCTCATATCACCTATCACGTAACGATTTCGGGTAAGCAATTGCACATAGCATATTCCTTGTCCTCAGACAGTCAGCTGCGGTTCGTGCTCAGTAACACATCAGGTATGCTCTTGAAGTCATTCAACCAGTATCAACCAGCAGGTGAAGGATATGAGCAAGTAATAGAGCTAGGTGACTTGCCTCGTGGTGAGTATGTTTTATATATTAATGTAAACGATCAGAAGTTTTCGGAGAAAGTCTCCGTTGAGTAATTTTATATAATAATGTGTTTCTTATGAAAAGTTTTATTTTCTATGATTCCTATTCAATACTGCAAAGGAGTAATAAAAATATACTCTGTTTGTTGGTGATAGTTTTGTGCAATATTCAATTTTCATTTTCCCAAGAAAACTCTTTGAGCATAGACAAGCTGTTGCCAGATTTTAATCATCTGACTCCAGAGGCAGCTTCATTAGGAAAATATGGAACGATTGCGATGACAGAATATACAGGTACCCCGAACATTAGAATACCATTGCTTGAGGTGAAGTCTGGTGACGTATCATATCCAATAGAACTATATTATGATGCCTCTGGAATAAAAGTGGAGCAAAATGCGACTTTCGTAGGCTTAGGATGGAACTTAAGTTGTGGTGGCTATATAAAACATATTGTTTGTGGACACGATGATTTCTTGCAAACACCGAATAGTCCCCAAAGTTATTTTGAGAGCAACTTTCATGTATATTCATCTTATAGTCCTTTTTATGCACATTATATAGCTAATATGGGAATGGTTGTGTCTGGCTCATCAACTGTTGTAGGAATGCCACCTGGAAATGAAAAGTACTATTTAATGTATTCGGATTTAGTCAAGGGATTTTATACTCCAGATGTTTTCCAAGGTAACTTTTGTGGAAACTCGGTTTCGTTCTATATTGACAGGGAAAGGAATGTGGCAATCCCATTGGATGAGAACACTAGCAAGTATAAAATTGTTATTTCTGATTTTCAATATCATTATCCTGCAAATATTACATTGACAGATGATCATGGTATCACCTATGAGTTTGATGCTTTCAAGGAAGGCCCAAATAAAGACTCGTATTTCTTGACTCATATATATGGATTAGATGGAAAGAATGGCAAAAGCCATATAGAACTTCAGTATACTCAGCATCTATTAGATTATGGTGAAAGCTCGAAAAGCGTAAAAACCTTTTATTCGGAAGCAAAGCTTGAAGAAAAAAGCAATTATCCCAGTGATATAGGGAATCAGATGATGTCGCTTATGGGAAAGCATGAAACGTATGTTAATACTATTGGTAACCCTACTGGCTTATTTTACAAGGTATATCCTTCCAAGATAATCACTTGCAGTGATTCCATCTGTTTCAACACAGCAGATAGAAAGGATTTAGTTGGTGCAAAATCAATTGGCAGCATTGTAAGAAAATCAGCCGTTGGGGGGAGAGTACTTGATAGAATATCTTTTAGTTATGGTTATTTTAACGAGTCTTCTCCTCTATACGGAACTTCGGGTAAGCGTCTGAAGCTTACTGGGTTGAATGTTAATTCACAGAAATATGAGATGTTTTATGATAATTCTGAATTGCCATCCTCAAAGAGTTTTTCCCAGGATTATTGGGGATATTATAATGGAGTAGACAATGAACGTGAATTATGTGGCTCGCCAAAGTATTGCTTGCAAGGTGAATTGGTGAAGTCTGTATTTTCTATGGGAAAAGCCAATCGTTATGCATCGGAAAAGTATTCCAAAGTCGGAATGTTGACAAAGCTTACATATCCAACAGGAGGATATTCTTGTTTTGAATATGAGCCAAATCGTTTTGATGACGAATATTACTATCCAGATGCTGCCGATAGGTTTCGTGTGTCTAATGTTGGGTATAGTGTCCATGCTTATGGTACTGGAGGAATTTATCACCAAAAGAAGGAGTTTGTTGTTGCAGAAACAACAGAGTATAGCTTTTGTGTTTCTTTGTATACCCCAGACTTGAGAAGATATACAGCAAAAGCTTGTTTGAAAAATGAGGATACAGGTGAGATTATTAAAAGCTATTCAACTTCTGATTTTTCGATTGGAAGTCAGTATGGCAACACCATGCGATTGACATTGGCTCCAGGAAAATACTCTTTGGAGGTTGAGGTGCCGGAGTGCAAAGGTTCTTCGATACCTGTGGCAGAATGTTCCTTAAGTTATCAGATAGTAAAAGTAAGTGATACTTCTGGAAGAGAAAAAGGAGGAATGTCACTTGGTGCTGGTTTAAGAATTAAGAATGTCAAAAATTATAATTTAACTAATGAATTGCTTGGTGAAACCAGATATGAATATCAAAATGGCAAGTTGCTGGTACCTACACTAAGATTGGAAAAACATTTTGTGGATTATTCATATATAGGTGTTGAAGACAATGTGGAAAAATCCGTAAATGTTGCTTTTGATTATGTAAATTCGGAACCAAGTTATTCTTATATATGCTCGTTGGGTAATCCTGCAACGGTTGGTTATTCTAAAGTTACTAAATATGACTTAGATACTTCTGGGAAGTTGCTGAAAAAGACTTTGACAGAGTATTATAACCAAGGGTATAGTCTGGACAATAGTATCAATGCGAGGGTTAATAATGCTTTCTTTTATAATCCGAAGGGTTATTTGAATGGAAAAATAAAAAGTGAAACGGTGTTTTCTACAGATGGCATGCCTTTGCGTAAGTTGGAGTATTCGTATGATAAGAAAGAGTTGGGATATGCCTTGTTTCCAAAATGTGTGCCTACTCATCTGCCAAGTCAATACTTAACAGTTGGAAAATTTGATTTAGCTATATTGAGGAAACCTATAGAATGGTGTTATTTGACAGAGATGAAAGAAACCAATTATGAACAGGGAAATGTCAAGTTCGCAAAAGACATAAATTATTCGTATAATCAACAAAATATGCAAATATCGTTAGAAAAAATTACAGATGAGTATGGGAAACAAACGGCTGCTACGTATTATTGGTATCCGTGTGATGATAAATCAGCAGGCTCGGCTTTACTTGTTGACAAGCATTGCATGAGCAAAATCACAGGGCAAGAGTTCTATCGTAATGGTACTTTTACAGGAGGAGGACGGTATGATTTTACACAATCAAATGGATTGCCTGTAATAAATAAGTGCTATTCGATAATACCTAACAGAACTTTGGTGACAGAAGCTACTGTTGATGCTTATGATGAGCATGGTAATATATTGCAATATGAGGGAAAGGATGGTGTGCCTGTAACATTGCTATGGTCTTATAATTATCAATGTCCTGTTATGAAAATCGTAGGGGTGACCTATGCAGAAATGAAAGGTCTCTCAAGTTATGTCGCATCATTGGGTGGTCGGAATTACTTATCAAAAAGTATGCTGCTGTCTATTTATGAGGCTGCGCGAAATAAGGGATGCCAAACGACTGCTTATGTGTATGATGAACGTTTGAATATATCGTCTGTCATCAATCCAAATGGATACGAAACGAGTTATTCCTACGACTCGGAAGGCAGGTTGGAAAGCGTTAGAGATCATATTGGTGTTTTGCATGGATATTCATATAATTTCAAACAAAGATGAGAATAGTAAGAACTATAAGTATGTTGCTTCTTCTTTGTGCCTTGACCATTTCTTCCAAGGCACAAAGTCCTACTCAAAACTATGTGATGAGTAAGGAGGTGCTTGACGTGGGCGGAACTCACGCCATAACGACTGTTACGTATTATGATGGTTTGGGGAATCCTGTGGAGACTGCAACCAATGGGCTTGGTGGTACAGGAAAGTATGCCTATACATTACAGGAACATGATGCGCTTGGCAGGGAAAAGCAGAGCTGGCTTCCTGGAACAGCGCAGTCAGGTTGCTCCTTCGTGTCCCCCTCTGAACTGTCTTCCTCTCTCATAGCTTTTCATAACGACCAAAATCCGTACTCATTGAATCGTTATGATGTCTTGGATAGACAAATCTCCACATTAGGGGCAGGTGAGTCATGGCACAAGGCGAAGAAGTCTGTAAACCAACGCTACAGTTCGAATGAATCGAATAGCGTGAAACGTTATCAAGTGAGTGGGTCGGGTACTTTAGAGGAAAATGGCTATTATGCAGCCAAATCCCTTTCTATGTTGGAAGAGACAGATGAAGATGGAAAAACTAAGCAGACCTTTAGCGATTTATTTGGTCATAAGGTGTTGGAACGTAGGGATGGACACAACGACACCTATTATATATATGACAATATCGGTCGGCTTCGCTATGTGCTTTCTCCGTCTTATCAGGAATATTCAGATTTACAAAAGTTTGGCTATGAGTATCGTTATGACAAATATGGCAGGTGCGTGTGGAAACGTCTGCCAGGCTGTGAATATCAACAAATGTGGTATGATGCGGCCGACAACTTGATGTTCTCTCAAGATGGCGAACAACGCAAGAAGGGGTTGTTCGTGTTCTACCTCTATGACAAAATGAAACGCGAGGTTCTCATGGGTACGACAACCAGCATGAATGCCTCATGCACTTCTGCTTTGGCTACTTATGGAGAGCTGTCCTCGGGCTTGTGCAACAGTGGCTACACCCCATTAGGAAACTTAGGTCTTAGGAATGAACAGCTTCTAAGCGCCAAGTATTATGACAGCCATAGTTTTTTGAATCGTCAGATGGTCAAGAAGCTGACCTCGAAAAGTTTGTCAGCGAAGACTTCCGGTTTGCAGGAATCCTACAACATTGGCTCACAGACAGGTATTGTGACACGAAACACGGATGGTGACCTCTTGGCTTCCGTGTCCTACCATGACTTGCGTGGGTTGGTCGTTGAGTCAATGCAGATCAAGCCTGATGAAGTATTTTTGAGGCAATCCATCAAGTATAGTTTTACAAGAAAACCAATTGAAGTCAAGGCGGAATTGACGAAAGGAGACATGACAAAGAATGTTACTCAGCTGTATGTTTATAATCCAAACAATGATAAAATCGAGACAATGACAATACAAGTTGGAAATGTAACAAGGACAGTGGCATCGTATAGCTATGATGACATCGGAAGGCTCGTCTCTGTCAATCGAAGCGGCAACGCTGGCAGCGTGCATTACGCCTACAATATCCGCAACTGGCTTAAGGAGACGAAGTCAGACAGATTCAAGCAGAATCTGTATTATGAGTCCACAAAGGAAAATCCATGCTTCAATGGAAACATCAGCCGCATGCAATGGCAATCAGGTAAGGACCATGTGCTCCGTGGTTATGACTTCACCTATGATGGCTTGAACCGCTTGGAGGAATCTGCCTATGGAGAGGGGGCGGACTTGAGCCAGAACAAGAGCCGTTACTCCGAGCATGTGTTGTCATATTCTCCGAATGGCTCCATCGAGCGATTGCAGCGATATGGTAAGAAGAACAATGGGACGTTTGGTCTCATTGACGACTTGACGTACTCCTATAATGGCAACCAGATAAAGGCAATCAGCGATAAGGCTGGTAGCTTACTCTATAATGGTTCCTTTGATTTCAAGGATGGAGCAAATGCGGACGTGGAGTATTTCTATGATGCAAATGGCGCATTGGTCAAGGACTTGAACAAGGGCATCAGCAATATAGAGTATGATATTCTTGGTAACTTGAAGTGCATCACTTTCTCTAATGGCTTCAAGACGAAATATATCTATGATGCAGCTGGCAATAAGCTGCGAACCACCCATGAGTCAGTCGTTACAAACACGACCGACTACATCGGTAACTTCATATTCGAAGATGGCAAGTTGGACAAGTATCTCTTCGATGGTGGCTATTGTTCCTTCTACAATAGCCAGAATCCAACTTTCCATTATTACGAGAAGGACCATCTTGGCAGTGTAAGAATGGTTGTGAATGAGAATGGCACAATAGAGCAAGTGAATCATTACTATCCATTCGGAGGGGTATATGGAGACTTGTCATATAATAGCGAATACCAAAAGAGCAAGTACATCGGCAAGGAGTTCGACCACATGCATGGGTTGGATTGGTATGACCATGGCGCAAGAATGTATGATGCTGCCAAGGTGGCTTGGGATAGAGTGGATTCGCAATATAATGAGTACTATCCATATAGTCCATACATTTATAGTATGAATAATCCTATAAATGCTTTAGATACTGATGGTAAAAAAGTTTATGTATTTGCAAGAAATTTAATAGACGACTATGGAGTGAAGATAAATATAATTCATACATTTACTGTAGTAAAAACATCCTCCGGAAAAATATATAGATTTGCTTATGGTCCACAAGGTAGTGGCTTTTTGTCGATGGTTAGTGGTCATAGTCCTTTGGTGCGTTGTGATTATTATGATGATGAAAGTGCGGTTTCTTCTTATTTTGGAAAGAAACAGAAAACTGATGGTCTGAAAGAGGTTATGAAAGTGAATGTTCCAGCAGGCATGAGTTCTGAAGAATTTGATAAGGCTGTAATAAATGCAGCCTCTGAATTTAGTGATAATACAGAGATAAAATACCGAATAATCCCAACGAGCTCGACCGAAGGCAATTGTAATACTTCAACAACAAGCTTGTTGAAAAAAGCTGGTGTTTCTGATGGTGAGATAAATCGTATAAAAAATCAAATTCCAGGAATTAAAACTGGTTTTGGAGATGTTAAGCCATGGAGTGATGAAGAACGCAAGGAAGCTTTAAGACAAAAAATAAAACTTGAAGAAAGTTTGGATAATTCACTAAGATAGATTTGATATGAAAAAAATAGCGTATTTTCTTTTTTATTTGCTTAAAACTTATTTCTTAAGTTTATTGACTATGCAAAGTGTGATATTTGTCATAGCCTACATTAATTATGCTTATTTCAATCTTTGTGTACATGAGTATAATCCACTGTTATGTGGATTTATTTTAGGCATAAAAGGGGCTATTTTTAATTTCCCTTTGTTTTTATTCTTTTATTATAATAAATTTACAAATATTGAAATTGTACGTGAATCTATTGTTTATATAATGATAGCCCAAATACAAGGATTGTTGATATTGTACTTTACAGGAAATATCAAAAACGGTTTCTTGCTTGTTGGTGAAATACCTAAAATAAGTTGCCTTGTAACTTCTTGCTTTGTTGCATTATATTTGAAAAATAAGTATAAGGCAAAGAATTTCATGTTGTTTGATGTAAAATGTAGTCTTATGGTGATTTTTGCATTTCAGTTGTTTATATGTTGCTATTTGTTAAAAGTTTTCCCTTGGTATAATGATTTAAAAAATATAAATTAAAAGGATTTCTTGAAATAAGTAAAATATATTTTGTGTTAATATAAATCAATCTGAAGTTCTCCGAGAAAGTCTCTGTAGAGTAAATATCAAAAAATATTGATTATGGGAACAGGTGTCTTTTGCATATTGCTACTTTCCGCATGTGGCATGGTAGCCCAAGCTCAGAGTCCTACCAGGAATTATTTCCTTGGTAGGCAGATGCTTGATGCCAATGGAAGCCAAGCCATAACGACGATTACCTATTATGACGACCTCGGCTATGAGGACGAGGTCGCTACCACAGGTTTGAACGGACAAGGCAGTTATGTGTATACCAAAAAGGAATATAATATCCCAGGTCAGGTAACCAAGGAGTGGATACCTGGTGCAAGAAGTGTGTATGGAGAGTATCTTGATGCTTCCAGCTTGGCAGCATCTTCCTGTTCCTTTTTCAAGGACGGCTATCCTTTCGTTACCAATGAATATGACGCATTGGGACGTGTCGTGTCCACTATGCAACCCGGTGCGAACTGGGTCAACGCCCATCGTGCCGTTCGCAAGCGTTATGCCATCAATGCCGACTGTCCATCCGCCCCCGTCTCCCTCAATATATCGGAATCGGGTCTTTGTAATAGCGGATACTCGTCAACGTACAGCTTGGGATTGAAAAACGAGCAGTTGCTTCAAGCCAACTATTATGACAATCACAATTTCTTGACTGGTCAATTGACAAGGAAAGCCTCCTCCCATAGTCTTGCAGCAACCTGTGGTGCGAAGGAAGAGTGCAGCATGGGCTCGCTTACGGGAAATGCCTGTGCCGATACAAATGGCAATCCCCTTGTATTCGTGTATTATCATAACATGAGAGGACAGGTGATAGAGAGAGTATGCAAACCATGCCCGATGATGCTTTGCTATCCCAAACCCTGTCGTACTCCTTCACCAAGAACCCCCTAAGCATCACTTCTGCGATAAATAAGGGTGGCGTGATTACGAAAGTCACGCAATCGAACAAGTATAACGAGCATAATGATAAAATAGAGACCATGACATTACAAGTTGGAAATGTAACAAGGACAGTGGCATCGTACAGCTATGATGACATCGGAAGGATCGTCTCCGTCGTTCGAAGCGGCAACGCAGGCAGCGTGCATTACGCCTACAACATCCGCAACTGGCAGAAGGAGACGAAGTCGGACAGATTTTTGCAGAGTCTGTGTTATGAATCCATAAAGGAAAATCCATGCTTCAATGGCAACATCAGCCGCATGCAATGGCAATCAGGCAAGGACCATGTGCTCCGTGGCTACGACTTTGCCTATGATGGCTTGAACCGCTTGGAGGAATCTGCCTATGGAGAGGGGGCGGACTTGAGCCAGAACAAGAGCCGTTACTCCGAGCATGTGTTGTCATATTCTCCGAATGGCTCCATCGAGCGATTGCAGCGATATGGTAAGAAGAACAATGGGACGTTTGGTCTCATTGACGACTTGACGTACTCCTATAATGGCAACCAGATAAAGGCAATCAGCGATAAGGCTGGTAGCTTACTCTATAATGGTTCCTTTGATTTCAAGGATGGAGCAAATGCGGACGTGGAGTATTTCTATGATGCAAATGGCGCATTGGTCAAGGACTTGAACAAGGGCATCAGCAATATAGAGTACGATGTCCTTGGCAACTCCTAATGGAAGTTTGTTGAAATATGATTATAAGCGTGGTAAAATTTCTGTTATTAGTACAGAAATTCCAAGTGATGTTACTGATAAAACAAGAAAAAATGATATTTCAACATCTGGAAAGTACATATAAAAAGTGATTGAGAGAAGAATGAGGAAAGTTTACTGGTTATCAGTTACTTTCCTCATTTTGGT